>ERZ1066127.41-NODE-41-length-92771-cov-12.621640_pt1 | contig 92771 bp, 73 predicted proteins | sample MGYA00382774_ERZ1066127 | MGnify/ENA primary metagenome ERZ1066127 (study PRJEB33369, sample SAMEA5778357) | biofilm metagenome | biome: Industrial cooling water; feature: Water cooling tower basin; material: Biofilm | place: United Arab Emirates | collected...
CGTCAAATTCCGTTGAAAATCAAAGGATTGCGTCTTAGCCTGACGCGGATGGGCACTTACCAAATGCAAAGAATGTGGCGCAGCTGTTAGCAAGAGCGCGAAAGCTTGTCCGGCATGTGGCGCGAAGAGAGGTGTAGGGATGTGTGGATGTCTTGCGGCGTTGATCATCACCCCTTTTTTTGGTCATCATTGTTATAGTGATCATGAGCGGTGGGTCTTCCAAATCCAATTCTAGCTCAGCTCCCACCGGCGATATGCTACTAAAGAATAGTGCGTGGGATGGATCCGTTCATCATGTAGAACAGTATTTGAAGAAGACACTCAAGGATCCGGATTCTTATGAGGGCATTGAATGGAGTCCCGTGCAAAAGCTGAGTAACGGGTCTTATTCGGTGCGTCACAAGTATCGAGCTAAGAATTCATATGGGGGATATGTGATCGAGAATCAGATTTTCTACTACGATGCATCAGGCAATGTAACTTCCGTGATCCCTTACACAGGAGAATGATCTGAGATGCAATCAAATCGTACATGGCAGCACTCGCTATCTCCTCTGTATTCATTTCCTTTTCTGAATTCTACATCCATTTAGCGGCTTTTGGTTTGATCTTTACAGATTTGAGTCTTGTGTTCGGCGGACTATGGAATCGCGTGAGTGGAGATCGTTTTCCCCGCCTGACGTTTCAGAAAAACGTCGATGCCGGAGAGTTGGCCAGGCGTCTGGAAAACGCCGCCAAGGTCGATGCCGCTGCGATTATTCAGAATTCGGTGTTTCCAGCGGCGGGGGAATCTGCTTGAATCCCGCGTCATGTCCACCGACCCCTTACTGGAACTACTCCGTTCGAAAGCCCGCCATACCCACGAAGAACTCGCCGAATTGCTCGCGCTGAGCGAGGCGGAGGTGCGAGCGAAGATCGCGGCATGGGAAAAGGACGGCACCATCCTCGGCTACCAGGCCGTGGTGAACGGCGAACGCGCCGGGGAGCAGGATGTGCAGGCCTTCATCGAGGTGAAAGTCACGCCCGAGCGCGGTGGCGGCTTCGACCGCCTGGCCATGCGCATCGCCCGCTTCGATCAGGTGGTGAGTTGCTACCTGGCCAGCGGCGGCTATGATTTGATGGTGGTGGTGGAGGGCCGCGATTTGCGCGAGGTGGCCCGTTTCGTATCGGAGCGGCTGAGCACCCTCGATGGTGTGCTTTCGACCGCCACGCATTTCCTGCTCAAGACCTACAAACAGAACGGCTTCCTGTTTGAAGGCGAAGGCTCCGTGGAGCGTCTCGCTGTGAGCCCTTGATTTTTCATCTTTGTTAGAAAACTTTTTTATGGATTACTCTTCGATCATTGCGAAGCACATCGCTTCCATTCCACGGTCCGGCATTCGCGACTTTTTTGAACTGGTGCAGGGGCGCGACGACGTCATTTCCCTCGGCGTCGGCGAGCCGGACTTCGCCACGCCTTGGCACATCCGCGAGGCGGCGATTTATTCGCTGGAAAAAGGCCAGACCAGCTACACCTCGAACCTCGGTCTGCTCTCGCTGCGCAAATCGATTGCCAAATACGTCAGCCGCTTTTTCCACGTGGATTATGTTGCGGAAAAGGAAGTGCTGGTGACCGTCGGCGTCAGCGAAGCCATCGACCTTGCCTTGCGCGCCCTGCTGAATCCGGGCGACGAGGTGATTTATCATGAGCCTTGTTATGTGTCCTACAGTCCGAGCATTGTCATGGCCTATGGCAAGCCGGTGACGGTGGTGACGAAAAAGGAAGATGGCTTCTCGCTGAAGCCGGAAGCCGTGGCCGCTGCGATCACGCCGCGCACGCGCTTGCTGATGCTGAATTTCCCCACCAACCCCACCGGGGCCTGCGCCACACGCGAGGACTTGGAAGGCATCGCGAAGCTGTGCATCGAGCACGATCTGATCGTGATGACGGATGAGATTTACAGCGAGCTGCGCTACGATGGCGAGGAGCACCTGAGCATCGCCGCGCTGCCGGGCATGCGCGAGCGCACGATTTTGTTGCACGGATTTTCCAAGGCCTTTGCGATGACGGGCTTCCGTCTCGGCTACGCCTGCGCGCCGCAGCCGATCATCGAGGCGATGATGAAAATCCACCAATACGCCATGCTCTGTGCGCCGATCATGAGCCAGAACGCGGCCATCGAGGCCCTGGAAAACGGCACGCCGGCCATGGAAAAAATGCGCGATAGCTACCATCAGCGTCGCGATTACGTGGTGAAACGTCTGAACGAAATGGGCATCGAATGCCACACACCCGGCGGCGCGTTTTATGTCTTCCCGGACATCCGCAAGTTCGGGCTCAGCAGCAAGGAGTTCGCCATGCGTTTGTTAGAAAGCGAGAGCGTGGCGGCGGTGCCGGGCACGGCGTTTGGCGAGAGTGGCGAGGGCTTTTTGCGCTGCTGCTATGCCACGGGCTTCGATGACCTGAAGATCGCGATGGATAAGATCGAGCGCTTCATTGCGACCTTGTGACATGAGTGAGCCAGCGGCGCAGCCCTTGCGACTGAGTGATCCCTCCGGCTGGGTGAAAGCTCACGTCGTGCCCTTTGTGCTGTTCATGGGGATGTTGCTGTTGTTGCAGTTCGGCAGTGAGGCGTTTCAGTGGGACCATCCGGCGGCACCGTGGTGGCGGCGCTGGCCGGAGCAGTGGGCCTATCCGCTGCAAACCATCGTGTGCCTGGCCTATCTGGCGAAGCGCTGGCGCTACTATGAATTTGACTGGAGCTTGAAATGGTCGGGCGTGGCGATACTGTGCGGAGCGCTAGGCATTTTCCTGTGGCTGTTGCCAACGATGCTGTATGATCGCTGGCAACTGAGCGGGGAGACCACAGGCTGGATGAAATGGCTGGGCATCCAGGAGCGCAAGGAGGGTTTCGACCCACACGTTTTTTCGAATCCTGCGGCCTATGGGGCATCGCTGGTAATGCGCTTCGTGCGGGCGGCAGTGGCGGTGGCGCTGATCGAGGAAATTTTCTGGCGCGGGTTTCTCATGCGTTTCCTCTCGGACCGCGATGGCGACTACTGGAAGCTTCCCTTCGGTCGGCACACGTGGCTGGGGTTTGCAGGTTGCACGGGGGCATTCACCTTGGCGCACTCGCCCACGGACTACGCGGCGGCCTTTCTCTACGGTGCCATCACCTACCTGCTGAGCATCACCAGCAAGAGTCTGGGCGCCTGCGCGGTGATGCATGCCACGGCGAATTTTCTGATGGGCTGTTTCATCATGGCCTACGGTAAATACGGGCTTTGGTGAGGCACGTGAAGAGCCGGAAATTCCTCCGGGGAAAGGTTGTGCATTCCGCACCGCCTGTGCTAGCGTGGCGCGCATGAATTCCACCGAGCTTTTGCGCTACTGCCCTGATTTGCTCCACTACGCACGCCGTCGTTGCCGCGAGGTGATGGTGGGTCATGTGGGGATAGGCGGGGACAATCCCATCCGCGTGCAGTCCATGATCACGTCAGATACCCGTGACACCGAGGCTTGCGTGGCGGAGGTGCTACAACTCGCCGAGGCCGGTTGCGAGATCGTGCGCATCACCGCGCAGACCAAGATCTATGCCGCGAATTTGGAAAACATCGCGCGCGAGGTGCGGGCGGCGGGCTGCATCGTGCCGCTGGTGGCGGACATCCATTTCAAGCCCGATGCCGCCTTTGAAGCCGCGAAGTGGGTGGAAAAAATCCGCGTCAATCCCGGCAACTATGCCGACAAGAAAAAGTTCGAGATCCGCGAATACACCGACGAGCAATACGAGGAGGAGCTGCAACGCATCCGCGAGGAATTCGCCCCGCTGGTCGAGCTGTGCAAGGAGAAGAAACGCGCGATGCGCATCGGCACGAACCACGGCTCGCTTTCCGATCGCATCATGAACCGCTACGGCGACACGCCGTTGGGCATGGTGGAGAGTGCGTTTGAGTTCGCCCGCATCGCCCGCGAAATGGACTACCACAATTTTGTCTTCTCGATGAAGGCCTCGAACCCGAAGGTGATGATCGAGGCCTATCGCCTGCTCGTCGCCCGCTTGGAAAAGGAAGGTTCCGACTGGAACTATCCCATCCACCTCGGCGTCACCGAGGCCGGCGATGGCGAGGACGGCCGCATCAAGAGCGCGATCGGCATGGGCTCCCTGCTGGCCGATGGCATCGGCGATACCGTGCGCGTCTCGCTCACCGAGGATGCCATTTATGAAATCCCCGTGGCCCAGGCGCTGGTGAAACCGTTCCTCGATGGCAGCTTCGGCTCCGCCCAGGGGCATGACCAGGGCGCGGAAATCCTCTCTTACGATCCCTTCAGCTACGAGAAACGTAGTAGTTCGAAGATCGATGTCATGGGCGTGGCCGTGGGTGGCGGTGAGACCGTGCGCGTGGTCACCAGCCAGGAAAAATGGAATGCCGTGGCGCACAAGTTTTCCTCGCTCGGCGATTTCAAGCCCGAGCTCATTGTGGAAAAATCCGGCATCGTGGCGATCGACCCGCGCGACGCGCAAGCCGTGAGCCAGTTGAATGCAGCGGAGCAGGCCCAGTTCGTCACCGTGGCCGATGGCATCGACATGGAAGTGATCCATGCCTTCCGTTTGCTCGCGGCGCGCATCGATGCCCGGCACCCGATTCTGCTCAAGGACACCCTCACACCCGCCGTGGGCGAGGTGGATTTCCAGCAAGCGCTGCTCGTCGCCGCGCGCAACATCGGCTCGCTGCTCTGCGATGGCATCGGCGATGCCGTTCTGGTGCAGGGCGAAAACGCACCGGGGCAGAGCTTCCGTTTGTCCTACAACATCCTGCAAGCCGCGGGAGTGAGAATTTTCAAGACCGACTACGTCGCCTGCCCGAGCTGCGGCCGCACCTTGTTCAACCTGCAATCCACCACGCAAAAAATCCGCGCCGCCACCGGTCACCTCAAAGGTGTGCGCATCGCGGTGATGGGCTGCATTGTCAATGGTCCGGGCGAAATGGCGGATGCCGATTTCGGCTACGTGGGGGGCGCACCGAACAAGATCAACCTCTACGTCGGCAAGACCGCCGTGAAATTCAACATCCCGGAAGAGGAGGCTGTCGAGCGCCTGATCGATCTGATCCGCGAGCACGGCAAATGGATCGAGCCGCCCGCCATGGTGGCCGGGTGATCTGAGACCCCACATCGCAGCGAGAGCTTGACCTTTCCGCAAGGATGGGGACAATACGCGCGCATGAGTGACTCCTCTGATTTCCGCAAATACTCCAGCCCCATGCTGGATGGTCCCGACCGCGCGCCGAGCCGCGCGATGCTCTACGCAGTAGGCTTCGAGAAAGACGATTTCGCCAAGCCACAGATCGGCATTGCTTCGACCTGGAGCGAGGTGACACCTTGCAACATCCACATTGATAAACTCGCCCGCGAGAGCGCCAATGGCGTGGACGCCGCCGGTGGCAAGTCGGTGGTGTTCAATACGATCACCATATCCGATGGCATCTCGATGGGCACCGAGGGCATGAAATACAGCCTCGTCTCGCGCGAAGTGATTGCCGATTCGATCGAAACGGTGGTCGGCTGCGAGGGCATGGATGGCTTTGTCGCCATCGGTGGTTGCGACAAAAACATGCCTGCCTGCGTGATGGCGATGGGCCGCATGAACCGTCCGTCGGTGTTTGTCTATGGCGGCACGATTTTGCCCGGTTGCGCGACGATCAAGGGCGAGAAAAAAGACCTCGATATCGTCTCGGTATTCGAAGCCGTGGGCAAGCATGCCGGGGGCGAGTTCAGCGATGAGGAGCTCGATACCGTCGAGCGCTGCGCCATTCCCGGACCCGGTTCCTGCGGTGGCATGTACACCGCGAACACCATGGCCAGTGCGATCGAAGCGCTCGGCATGAGTTTGCCGAACAGCTCGGCCCAGGCGGCGATCAGCGATGACAAAATGCGCGACTGCTTTGACGCCGGTGCCGCCGTGATGAACATGATCAAGCTGGGCATCAAACCCCGCGACATCATGACGAAAGAGGCGTTTGAAAATGCCATCACCGTTCTGATTGCGTTAGGCGGCTCCACCAATGCCTGCCTGCACATCCCCGCCATGGCTCATGCGGCCGGTGTGGAAATCACCATTGATGATTTTGCCCGCATCGGCGCCCGCGTGCCGGTGCTCGCCGACCTGAAACCCAGCGGTAAGTATGTGATGGCGGACCTCGTTCGCATCGGCGGCACCGTGCCCCTCATGCGCATGTTGTTAGAGGCCGGTCTGTTGCACGGCGATTGCCTCACTGTCACCGGTCGCACGATGCGCGAGAATTTGGAGAAATCTCCGATCCATTACCCCGAGGGCCAGCAGATCATTCGTCCGCTCGATAGCCCGATCAAGGCCGACAGCCACCTGCGCGTGCTTCGCGGGAACCTCGCCGAGGGCGGGGCGATTGCGAAAATTTCCGGCAAGGAAGGCGAGCAGTTCGTCGGCAATGCCCGCGTGTTCGATTCCGAGGACGAGGCGATGAAGGCCATCCTCGATCGCAAGATCCAGAAGCGCGACGTCATCGTCATCCGCATGGAAGGACCGAAAGGCGGCCCCGGCATGCGCGAAATGCTCGGCCCCACCAGCGCCGTGATGGGCCTGGGACTGGGCAAGGACGTGGCTCTGATCACCGATGGCCGTTTCTCCGGCGGCAGCCACGGCTTCGTGGTCGGCCACATCACGCCCGAGGCTTTCGTCGGCGGCACCATCGCGCTGTTGCGTGATGGCGATGAGATTGTCATCGATGCCCACAGCAATCGCATCGACGTGAAACTCAGCGACGAAGAGCTGGCCGCCCGCCGCGCCGCCTGGGTGCAGCCCGAGCCGCGTTATCGTTACGGCGTTTTGGCGAAATTTGCCAAGCTCTGCACCAGCGCCTCGGAAGGTGCCTGCACCGACAAATACCTCTAATCCATTTCACCCTCGACGCTTCTTCTTGACCGTCACCCGCACGCCACCTACATCACCGACATGCAAGCACTTTACGAAGGCAAAGCCAAACGCCTGTGGTCCACCGAGGATCCGCAGGTCCTGCGCATGGAGTTCAAAAACGACGCCACCGCCTTCAACGGCGAGAAAAAGGCGCAGTTCGAGAACAAAGGCCGCCTCAACAACACCATCAGCACCTTGATCTACGGGCAACTGGAGCGTGCGGGTATCCCCACGCACTTCGTCAAGCAGATCGATGACACCAACGTGCTGGTGAAAAAAGTCGAGATCGTGATGGTCGAGGTCATCGTGCGCAATGTTTCCGCCGGCAGCTACTGCAAACGCACCGGTCAGCCGGAAGGGCAGACCTTTTCCCAGCCGATCATCGAGTTTTCGCTGAAGAGCGATGAGCTCGGCGACCCACTGGTCAATGACGACTACATCCGCGAGTTGAAGCTCGCCACGCCCGAGGAAATGGCATTTCTCCGCGCCTCGGCCCTGCGCGTGAACGATTTCCTTTCCGGTCTCTTCGCCCAGGCGGGCTTGCGCCTGATCGACTTCAAGCTGGAGTTCGGTCGTCTCGCCAGCGATCCCTCGGTGATCGTGCTCGCCGATGAAATCAGTCCCGATGGTTGCCGCCTGTGGGACATCGCCACCGGCGAAAAAATGGACAAGGACCGCTTCCGTCGCGACCTCGGTGGTGTGATGGAGGCCTACGAAGAAGTGCTCAAACGTCTGCAAGAACTGTCATGATTTACGAATGTGAAGTGATCCGCCGCGGGCAACACGCCAGTGATGCCGATGCCCTGCTCTACACCCCGATGAAAGCCGGGTTGACGATGAAACACAGCCGCACCTATCGCTTCGAGTTCGAGGGCGATGAGGTCGCGCTGCGTGCCTTCGCCCGCGCCGTGCTCGTCGATGAAGTGAGCCAGGAAATTTCCGATGGCACCGATCCCGTTGTGAAAGACGCAGTGTTCCATCTCGACTACAGCATGAAACCCGGCGCGCTCGATCTGGAAAAAGAGGCGATCATGAACTACTACCGCGGTCGCAGTGGCGATGCCTTTGTCCTGAAAAGCCTCCACATCTCCCAGCGCGTTTACATTTTCGGCCAGGGCGATGCCGCGGCGATCTCCGCCCGTTTCGTCAAGGACATCGTCAATCCCGCCGTGCACAAGCACCAGCTCAGCATCGCGAGTTGATCCTGCAGAAATCCGGCAAACAAATTCGCGCGCGGGTGTCGTTTCACGCGAGATGAATGTGAAACGCTTTCTTCCGCTCGCGCTCCTCGGTTCTTACTGGCTCATCACGCCTGCGACCCATGCGCAGAGTGATGACACACCGATTGCCGATCAATCCGTTGCCGGCATGAAAAAAGCCGATGCCGCCATCATCGATAAAGCCAAAAAGCTGATCGATGAGAAAAAGCTTCTCTCCCACAAGGAGATGAAAAAACAAGTGCTCAAGCCGCAGCCGCGAGCCATCGAGCTCAAGCCGATCAGCACGCAACCTCTCCCTCTGGAAGAGGTTTCCGCCACTGCTCGCAAGGCCAACTTGCGTGTCGGTTACTGCTATCTCTGTCCGCGCTGTGACAACTGGCATTTGAACCTGGCAGGCGGATATCCGATTGCCAAGGATGTGGTCGCCACCTGCGATCACGTGGTGGATACCAAGATTGACATGCGCGAGGGCTACCTCATCGTCGCCGATCACGAGGGAAATGTTTATCCGGTGACATCCATTCTCGCGCGCAGCGTGGCCATGGATGCCGCGCTCATTCATTGCGCTGGCGCGGAGTTCACCCCGCTGGCGCTCCATGGCGCGGCGCGTCAGGGCACCGCAGCGTATTGTTACAGCACGCCCATGGGCCAGCAGCAATACTTCAGCGACGGTTTGATCAACCGCTTTTTCTGGAACCAGAAATACCTGGGTGGAGACAAGAATCAGCTCGATGCGGCACGTCATTTGCGCGTGAACTTCAGCACCGACTGGGCACCGGGCAGCAGCGGCTCCGCCGTGGTCGATCAGTGTGGCAACGTGCTAGGACATGTTTCTCAAATTTCCGCGCTATCCAAAGATCGAACCACCTCAGCCTACCTCACCCTTCATACCGGTATTCCAGCCCAAGGCGTGAAACTGCTGGCAGAGGCTTGCCAAAATCCGGAGGACATCACGCGCCTGTGCACCCTTGAAGCCAAAGAAAATCCCGTCAAGAAAAACGACGGGAAAGAAAAACCCGCTTCCACATCGAAGCCCGAGGGCAAAGACAAGTAAGGTTCTTGCCTCCACCTCCGCCGAAGAGATTGCAAACTCCCATGTCGCCTGTGACATGGGAGTTTTTCTTTTTCTCCCCGGCCCTCCGCAGTCTCAGGAAACATTGCCACCCAACAGCTGCCTGCCCCCTGTTTCAGCGCCATCACGCAGCGGTTGCACACAAACTTGAGACCGAACACAAAGGAGTTGAGGAGCAATTTTCTCTCGCCGCCCATGGCCGTCGAGACGGCAAAAACTCCCTGTGTATGTGCAATTCCGCGACCATGCCATGCCGGTAGCGGCCAAAAAATTTGCGGCAAGATGAATAAAATTGATTTCTCCACAATCATGGCACGCTTCTTGCATCACGTCGCCCATCCGCGTTGAGCGAACAACCAGTAGAATCTATGATAAAACAAACCATGACAACTACATTGCGATCCTTGCTCCTGATGGCCTCACTGGCTTTCACCGGTGTGGCAGGGGCACAAGAACCTGAAGCTGCCACTCCGCCACCCGCCGTGGAAGCTCCCGCCGCCGCCGCGGAACCTGCTGCCGAAGCAGCGGCCGCTCCCGGCACTCCAGACGAAGCCCTCACTGCCATGATGACCGAGCATGGAGCTGCATTCGACTTCTTCACCATCTCCAACCTGTGGATCCTGATCGCCACCGGTTTGGTGTTCATCATGCACTTGGGATTCTGCTGCGTGGAGTCCGGTCTGTGCCAATCGAAAAACACCAACAACATTCTGTTCAAAAACGTATTCATCGTCTGCATGGGCGTGTTGGCCTATGCCCTGTGGGGTTACAATTCGATGTATCCCGGTGCGGTGGGCACGTGGAACGGCTTCTTCTCCATGGGCAAGCCTTTCGACAATGTTCTCAGTGGTGCCGATCTTACCTATGATTACGGCAAGACCGCCCTCTGCATGACCAAATACACCGACTTCCTGTTCCAGGCCATGTTCGCCGCCACTGCCGCCACCATCGTGTCGGGAGCTGTGGCAGAGCGTGTGAAATTGAGCTCTTTCATGGTTTACGCCGTGATTCTTGTGACTTTTGCCTACCCCATCACGGGTTCCTGGCAGTGGGGTCAAGGCTGGTTGTTTGCCCGCGACTTCAAAGACTTCGCCGGCTCCACCTTGGTGCACGCCTTCGGTGGCTTCGCCGCTCTGGCAGCCATCATCGTTCTCGGTGCCCGCAAAGGCAAGTTTCTCCCCGGTGGCAAAATCAAGCCTATCCTTCCTCACAGCACTCCTCTCGCCACCACTGGTGTGATGCTTCTTTTCCTCGGCTGGTTCGGCTTCAACGGCGGTTCGGTCCTGAGTGCCAATCCCGGAGCGCTGGGTCTGGTGTTCGTCACCACCACTCTGGCCGGTGTAGCCGGTGGCATCGCTGCCATGCTCACTTCCTGGATCGCTCTGAAAAAGCCTGACCTTTCCATGATGCTCAACGGCATGCTGGCTGGCTTGGTGGGTATCACAGCGGGTGCCGACATCGTCGCCGTCTGGAGCTCGGTCATCATCGGCCTGGTGGCTGGTGTGCTGGTCGTGATCTCCGTGATCCTGCTCGATAAACTCAAACTCGACGACCCTGTGGGTGCCGTCTCCGTTCACGGGGTTTGCGGCGTGTGGGGCACAGTGGCCGTGGGAATTTTCTCCCTCGATGCCAAATACACAATCACCACCCAGCTTATCGGCACACTCTCCGTGGCAGCCTTCGCCTTCGTCTTCTCCTTGATCCTTTGCTTGATCCTCAAAGTTGTCATGGGCATCCGTGTCAGCGAAGAAGAAGAGCGCAAAGGCCTGGACGTGGAAGAGCACGGCACGCCTGCTTACCACTTCGGCACCGATGCCAACGAATTGACCTGATCTGACAGGTCTGACACTCTCCTCCCCGGCCCGGTCGAGTTCTGCTCGGCCGGGCTTTTTTGTTTGCAATTTTCCTCCATTCCTCCGTCAGTTATCGCCATGCCCCGGTGGATCACGCCTCTGCTCCTGTTCGCTTTGCTTGTCAGCGGCCTGTGGACCACGTGGCAATGGCTGCGCCCATACGAGTTCGGCCAACCGTCGCCCTGGCAGATCGAGCAGGTCACTGTCAGGCGCGATCACGGTTCCGCCTGGCTGGAAATTGAACTCAAGCACCGTGAGCTGACCACGCTCGAAGAACCACCGCTCAGCCGCTTGATCAATGATAGTGATCGGGTCCTGGATCCCGCGGATGCCCGTATCAGCCGTGATGGCCGCACTTGCCAGATCCGCTACTGGCTGACACTCGACGATTTGTCCCACGCGTGGAAATTGAAACTGCTCCAGGACGAATTGAGAATCAAACACAGCGGCTCCATTTCGCTGGAAAACGGACAAAGCCGCAGCTTCCGCCAACCCACTTGGTAACATGACCTATCTGCTGATCGACAACTCGAACACACGCACCAAATTCCGCCTGGCTCATGCGGAAAAACTGCTTCCCTGGCAGCAATGGCTGCCCACCGCCGAGATCACCGTGGATGCCGTGGAAACACTCACCGCAGCCTTGCGCTTCGATGCCGTGTTGCTCTGCTCGGTTGTCCCCGAAAAAGCCACGATCCTGCGCGAGGCGTTTTCCGCACGTTTTCCTTTTCATCAGGTGACCTGTGACAGCCGCATGCCGCTGGGCATTGATTACCCCATGCCACGGCAAATCGGTGCCGACCGCCTGGCCAATGCCGTGGGCGTGGTGGAGCACTACCCTGTGCCGGCGATTGTCATCGATTTCGGCACCGCCGTGACCTTCGATGTCATCTCCGCGGCACCAGCCTACTGCGGCGGAGTGATCGCGCCTGGGTTGGGAGCCATGAATGATTACCTGCACCGCAAAACCGCCCTGCTGCCGCTGATCGAACTTGCCGAGCCGGAACACGCCATAGGCAAATCGACCCATGAGGCCATGCTCGCCGGCGCGGTGATCGGCTACCGGGGTCTGATCAAGGAAATTCTCGCCAAGTTGTTGGAGGAGATCGACGGCCAAGCCACCATCATCGCCACCGGTGGTGATGCCGCCCTGATTGCGCGGGGCGTGCCGCAAATCCAGCACGTGGACCCTCACCTGACACTGGAAGGCCTGCGCTTGCTGGCACGGGAAAATTTACGTTAGAATTTTCACAACCTCCTTGCGCCGAGACACGCGCATCATCACCGTTGACGAATATTTTCCCATCATGGCGAGAAATCCTCTTGAGAATCGATCAAACGCCACCTAGCGTCAGGGGACCAACTCACTGATTCATGGCGCGCTCATCCAATCTATCCATGTGCTCTTTCTGCGGCAAGGGCCACTCCGAGGTCAAAAAACTCATCGCCGGACCTGGGGTCTACATCTGCAACGAGTGCGTCGATCTCTGCGTCTCCATTCTCGACAAAGAACTGCGCGCTTCCGATTCCGGCAAATCCTCCGGCGGCAAAGGCAAGCGCCTACCACTGCCCACCCCGGCGGAAATCCGCCTGCAGCTCGATCAACACGTCATCGGCCAGGAGCATGCGAAAAAAGTTCTCTCCGTCGCCGTTTACAATCACTACCAGCGGCTCAACCAACCCACCGGTACCGATGCCAAGGAATACGAAGGCGTGGAGATCGAAAAATCCAACGTTCTCCTGCTCGGCCCCACAGGCTCAGGAAAAACCCTGCTCGCCCGCACCCTCGCCCGCACTCTCGATGTGCCGTTTTGCATCGTGGATGCCACCACTCTCACGGAAGCGGGTTACGTCGGCGAGGACGTGGAAAACATCATCCTGCGCCTGCTCCAGGCCGCGGACTTTGATGTCGCCAAGGCCGAACGCGGCATCATCTACGTCGATGAAATCGATAAAATCGGCCGCAAGACGGAAAACGTTTCCATCACTCGCGACGTTTCCGGCGAGGGCGTGCAGCAGGCATTGCTGAAAATTCTCGAAGGCACCATTTGCAACGTGCCACCCCAAGGCGGCCGCAAGCACCCGCAGCAGGAATACATCCAGGTCAACACGGAGAAGATTCTGTTCATCTGCGGTGGTGCGTTTGTCGGGCTGGAAGACAAAATCCGCCGTCGTCTCGGCAAAAACACCTTGGGCTTCCACTCGACTGCCAACGAAGCGGTGGATCCTAACAAAAACGTGCTCGAACTCACCGTCCCGGAAGACTTGCTCCACTTCGGCCTGATCCCCGAGTTCATCGGACGCCTGCCCGTCATTTCCTCACTGCGCCAGCTCACGGAGGACGAGCTCATCCAAATCCTCACCGAGCCGAAAAACGCCCTCAGCAAGCAATACGCCAAGCAGCTCTCGCTCAACAATGTGAAGCTCAATGTCACGCGCGATGCCCTCAAGGCCTTCGCCGAAGAGGCACTCAAACGCGGCACCGGCGCACGCGCCCTGCGCTCCATCTTCGAACGCATCATGCTCGATGTGATGTATGAGATCCCCTCTCGCAACGACGTGGAGATGGTCACCATCACCCGCCAGGCCGTGCTCGGGGAAAAACCTCCCACACTCAAAAAACGTCGCTCCGAGAACAGCGAGGACGCCGCCTAATTTCACCGCAACGCATTCTTTTATGGCGAAAAAAGTTTTTCTCTCCATCGATCTCGGGGCTGGCTCCGGCCGCATCATCGCTGCCAAAACCGATTTCCAACATCTCTACCTGGAGGAGGTACACCGCTTCGGTAACCCCGGCACCGATCTGCCCGGCGGCTCCTACTGGAACGTGATCGGCCTCTATCGCGATATCCTCGAAGGACTGCGCAAAGCCGTGGCCACCTACGGCGATCGCATCTGCTCCATCGGCATCGATACCTGGGGCTGCGACTTCGGCCTCCTCGATGTCAACGGCCGACTTTTGGGCATGCCACACCAGTACCGCGATTCCCGCTTCGAGGGCATGGCGGAAAAAATGCACGAGCGTCTCGACGAGCGCACGGTCTTCCAGCACACCGGCGTGCGCACGAATTTCTACAACAGCTCCCTGCATTTGCTGGCGGAGCAGTTGCGACAATCCCCTTCCCTGCTACAAGCCGAGCGCCTCCTCTTCATCCCGGACTTGCTCGCCTACTGGCTCACCGGCGAGATGGCCAATGAACGCACCGTGGCCTCCACTTCGCAATTGTTTGACCCACACACCAACGACTGGGCCTGGCCCGTCATTGATGCCCTCGGCCTGCCCCGCCGCATTTTCGGCAAGGTCGTGGAGCCCGGAACCATCCTCGGCCCCATCCGCTCCGAAGTGGCCGACTACATTGGCAAGAGCGATATCCCGGTGATCGCCTCCGCCAGCCACGATACCGCCTCTGCCGTGGCCGGCATCCCCATGAGCCAAGGTGATAACCTCTGGCTCTCCTCCGGCACCTGGTCCATCATGGGCCTGGAAACGCAACAACCCATCACCTCCGAAGCGGCGTTCGATGCCGGATTCTGCAACGAGCTCGGCCACTCCGGCACCGTGCGTTTCTTGAAAAACATCTCCGGTCTGTGGTTGATCCAGGAGTGCAAACGCCAGTGGGCCATCGATGGCGAGGATCTCGACTACGCCGCGCTTGCCGAGCTGGCCATCGAGGCCCCGGCCTTCACCGCTTTCATCGATCCGGATCACCCCAGCTTCTCCACAGCTGGCGACATGCCCGAGAAAATCCAGGAATACTGCCGTGCCACCGGACAAACCGTGCCGCAAGTGAAAGGGAAAATTTTGCGCATCGCCACGGATTCGATCGCACTCAAGTATCGCGTTACCTACGACAAAATCTGCCACCTCACCGGTTCCTCCTTTGCCCGGCTTCACGTCGGCGGCGGCGGCATTCAGAACACCCACCTCACCCAGGCGACGGCCAACGCGCTCGGCATCGAGGTCGTGGCCGGACCCGTGGAAGCCACTTCCTGCGGCAACATCGCCATTCAAATGATCGCCACAGGCCACCTGCCCTCCATCGTCGAGGCCCGCGAGCTGATCAAGGCGTCGTTCGAGTTCAAAACCTTCCACCCCACCGACTCCGCCGACTGGACCCAGGCCTACGATCGCTTCCGCGCCATCATCGCCAAGGCGTAAAAAAATTGCCGCGCAGTCAAGGAATCTGCCCAAGATGGCGCGATCCTTGCTTGAAATTTTCGACACTGGGGTTACGCTGCGCCGTCCGCGCGACTCCTCATCGACAGCGCCATTTTTTCCACTCTGACATGTCCTCATTTCCTTTTGTTCCTGACGACGCCCCTTTCACTCCCGAACAACGCGCGTGGCTGAACCGATTTTTTGCCGCGAATTTCTCCCAACCTGGCGTTGCCGTTGCCAGCGCCGGGCCGCCCGTGCCGGTCACCGTGCTCTTCGCCTCGCAAACGGGAAATGCCGAGGGCCTTGCCAAGAAGCTCGTCAAGGACCTGAAGAAAGGAAATTTCCTGCCCACCCTCGTAAATGTGGCCCAGTATGACCACGCCAAGCTCTCCTCGGAAAAACACGTGTTGCTGATTGCCAGCACCTACGGCGATGGCGAGCCACCGGATTCCGCCACCGCCTTTCACCAATGGCTGCACTCCGAGGCCGCCCCGTCACTGGCAGGCGTGAAATACTCCGTGCTGGCCCTGGGCGACAGCAGCTATCCGGATTTCTGCCAATGCGGCATCGAGTTCGATCAACGCTTCGCCGCACTCGGTGCCGAGCGACTTCACGCGCGCGTCGATTGCGATGTGGAGTTTGATGCCGAATACAAAGCCTGGTCCCAGGCCATCATCACCCTTCTCGCGCCCGGCGGCACGACCGCCAAAGCGGTGGTCGCCCTCGATCAAGAAGAAGACGGCTACTCGAAAAACAACCCCTTCCCGGCCCGCCTGATCCGGCAATACAACCTCAACGGCAAAGGCTCGGAGAAGCAAACGCATCACATCGAAATTTCGCTCACAGGCTCCGGGCTGGAGTATCAGGTGGGAGATGCCCTCGGCGTCGTGCCGCAGAATTCCCCGGCCTTGGTCGATGAAATCCTGAGCCACCTGCCCTTCAACACCAAGGCGGATGTCACCACACCCGATGGCGAGGAAATCTCCCTGCGGGATGCCCTGATCCGCCACTACGACATCCGCACGCTGAGCAACACCCTCATTGAAAAATGGCAGTCGCGCAGTGGCTCGCCCTTCCTGCGTTCGCTGGTGCTGGCCAACGATAAAAAAGCCTACCAGGATTTCATCTGGGGCCGCGAACTCATCGACCTCGTGTTGGATTACCCCGCCGACTTCTCGGATGCGGAGGATTTCGTCTCCGTGCTGCGCAAGCTGCAACCGCGTTTGTATTCCATTTCCTCCAGTCCGCTCGCCCATCCCGGCGAGGTGCACATGACCGTGGGTGTCGTCACCTACCGCGCTCATGGCCGCGAACGCTCGGGCGTTTGCTCTTCGTTCCTCGCCCGTCTCGCCGCCCAGGACACCACCGGGGTGTATGTTCATCAAAATCCTGCCTTCCGCCTGCCAGCGGATCCCGCCACGCCGCTGATCATGGTAGGCCCTGGCACCGGCATCGCCCCCTTCCGCGCGTTTCTGGAGGATCGCCAAGCCACCGCCGCACCCGGCAAAAACTGGCTCTTTTTCGGCAACCCTCACGCCGACACCGATTTCCTCTACCAAGAAGAACTGGAGGGCTTTGTCAAAGACGGCGTGCTGCATCAGCTCGACACCGCTTTCTCCCGCGATCAGGCGAAAAAAATCTACGTGCAAGATCGCATGAAGGAACAAGGTGTCACCCTCTGGCAATGGCTGGAGCAGGGCGCTGCCTTCTACGTCTGCGGCGATGCCTCACGCATGGCCAAAGACGTGGATCTGGCTCTGCACCAGGTCATTCAAGAGCACGGCGGCATGACCGAAGATCAAGCCGCCGCCTATGTGGCCCAGATGAAAAAGGACAAACGTTACCAGCGCGACGTCTATTGACGGAGCGCGGCACCGCCATCACTTGGCCTCCGCCTTTTTGTTTTTGTCGAGGATCTCCTGCAAGTGCTTGGTGTAGGCATCGGGTCCACCTTCACGGTAGCCGATTTCCTCGCTGATTTTTTTGCCCTCGGCATCAAGCAGATAGACCGTGGGGTAGCCCTCGATGGCGAATTCCTTATCGAGCGCCTTGTTCTGTTTTTTGAGTTCGGGAGCTTGCTGTTTTTTCTTGGGGAAATCCACTTCCATCAGCACGAGATTTTTTTCGGCATAGTCTTGGAATTCCTTTTTCGAGAACACTTCTTTTTCGATCTTGATGCACCAACCACACCAATCGGTGCCGGTAAAGTTGATCAGGATCGGTTTGTTCTCGGCTTTGGCCTTGGCTTTGGCTGCCTCCCAATCGGTCATCCAACCGTTGGCGAAGGTGAGACCGGTGGTGAGGGCGAGGGCGATGACGCTGCGTAGTATGGTTTTCATGATGTGGTTAGGGATTCTGTTGTTTTTGACGAAGTTGTTCGAGACGACTGAGAGGTTTGGTGGTGGGCGCGGCGGGCTTGGGCGCGGCGGCAGGAGCGGCTTTTGCCTCCGGGGCGGCAGGCTTGGGCGCGGCAGCGACAGTGGGGGCATCGATGCGCAAGACGCCACCGTAGGCGACCTGGTGCAGCACGGTCTGGCCGTTCTGCGGGATGCTGACTTTGCAGAAAAGATTCTGGTGCTTGCCGATGGTGGCATCCGCCGCGACTTCCACCTGGAACAGCAATTCCTTGGTGTCTTTGTTCAAGGGCATGGGAGCGGCCTTCGTGCCGTGGGGCAGGCCCATCAGCTCGGCGGTGGCCTGGCCCTCGAAGGGCGTGGTGACATCCACTTTGCACAGCAGCGGTGTGGGTTTTTTCTGCTCGGTGGCGCAGAGCTCGATGTTCATGCTGAGAAAAGGCTCGGCAACGGTGAGAGTGGCGAAATTGGACGACACCAGCACGGGCCCCTTGGGCGTGGGGACCTCCGCAAGGATGACGATGGGCCACTGGCCGGTGGCGGCATCGGCACTGGCATTGATTTCGTAGGTTGCTTCGTTCGCGCCTTTGGCGAGATCGATGGTCACCGGCGCGCCGATGCCCGGCGGGATCCACAGGAAACGCAATTTCACTTCGCCATCGAAGCCCGCCGCACGCTGCGCTTTGATTTTCAGCGGCAGCACGCCGTTTTTCACGATGGGCACGGCGGGTTGCTCGAGGTCGATGCGGAGCGGCGCTTCTTCGATCACCGCCATGCTGATGCGATCGACGGAGGTGCCGTGGTAGGAGCCCTGGTTGTTGATATCGACGTGTTCGATGCGTTCGCGAAGAGCACCTTTCAGATCCGCCGGGGCACCTTCGCCGGTGGCGTGGAGGGCGATGGAGTAGAGTCCTCCCGCGATGGGGGCATCCGCCGCGGCTTCGATCAGGATGGGAAAAGAGGTGGCGTTTTTCGGCACCACGGGCGCGGTGAAGGTCATGCCGGCGGGCAGGGACTCGGCCACGAGCTGCAGGGCGCAGCCCACGTTTTCGCGGGTGAAGTTCACCACACTGGCGTAGCGGTTGCCGCGCGGCACAGTAAGCATTTTCCACTTCTGGGTTTGCACACGCTCGACGGTGGGTAGCGCGGCGCTGATGCTAGCGGACTTGCGGGTGATCTCGATGCGATAGGTGAAATCCGCTTGTCCTTTGCGTAGCTTGTCCTGGATGCGCACAAAGTAATCGCCATCCGCCGGGCAGACCCAGGTCAAGGTGCTGTCCAGATTGCCTTGGTCGTCATTGGTGGTGAGATTCTTGCCGCTGCTATCGCGCAGGCTCATCACGGAATCGAGAGGCGAACGCAAACCCAGGGCACGGGCTTTGATCACGAGGTTGTCATTTTTTTTCGCGGTGAAGCGGAACCAATCGACGTCGCCATTTTCACCGATCACGCCGTGCGCGGCGCAGGGAATGGGCGGCAGCGGTGTGGACTCCTTGCCGCTGGCATTGGGTTCCACCTCGTTGGCGTAGTCCAGCGCGGTTAGCGCGATCCAGTTCGGGGAAGGCGCGGAAAGGCCATCGGCCCGGGCGAAAACGGGAAAGGGATTGGCACCGGAAGCGGGCAGGGTGATGGTTTGTTTGATCGGTCCCGAGGGATCGCCGATGAAAGTGAACTCCACCGTTTCGCCGGGCTTCGCACCGGTGGGATAGACGGCAGAAGGGCGCGGCGCGTGGGAAATGTGCAGGCGGTAGCGGCAGGTCTCGCTGCCCTCGTAGGCGGCCTCGCGCACGACCACGCGATATTCGCCATCGGCGGGTGCGACGATGGACGCGTAACAATCGGTGCGCAGCAGCGGTGTGTCATCGCGGGCGCTGAGCTCGAAACGCTGCGGATCGAGGATGGCGACGTAGGCATCGAACATCGCCTGCCCGAGGCGGATGGCCTCGACCTCGGCGGTGAGGCGCTGGCCTTTTTTCAGATGGCAGACAAAATAGTCCTCATCCTCCAGCGTGGCGATGCCGTGGACGGTGGTGTTCACCTCCACTTTTTGTGCCTGATCAAATTTGTTGTTGGGCTCGACTTCATCGGTGCAGGGGAACTGCCCGACGAGAAACAAGCGCATTTCCGAAATGCCGCCCGCCGCGCGCAGGCGGAACTGGTGCTCGCCCAACGGGGCATCCGCTGAGATGGTCGCCAGCGCGGTGATGTGCTTGTCATCCACCACCTTGATGTCGCGAAAGGTGATGCCCGGCTGGTAGCAGAGGATTTCCTGCGTATCGCTGATGCGCTCACCATGGAAATGGAGGAGCACCTCCGAGCCGCGTTGCCAACCGCGCGGCATCACGGTGCTCAGTTGCGGCGTGAAGGCGCAGAGCGAAATCACGCTGAGCAGCCATACGCCTATGATCGAGAGCCAGCGGTTCACGGCTGCGGGGTGTTAGGCTTTTTTAGCGAGGATTTCATCAATCACCCGGCCGTTTTCGCAAATTTCGATGGGACGGTTGCCCGGTGCCATCAGCTCCTTATCGGCATTGATACCGATCTGGTGATAGATCGTGGTGGCGAGATCGGCGACGGTGACGGGGTCATTTTCCGGTTCGCCGCCAAGGGCATCCGAGCTGCCATAAACCATGCCGCGCTTCACGCCGCCGCCGGCGAGCATGGTGGAAAACACGCGCGGCCAGTGATCGCGTCCGCCGGTGGGATTGATCTTGGGCGTGCGACCGAACTCGGAGGTGACCATCACCAAAGTGCTGTCGAGCAGACCGCGTTCATCGAGGTCCGTGAGCAGTGCGGCGATGGCCTGATCGGTGGGCGGAAGATTGCTTTCGATGCCGCTCTTGATATTATCGTGGTGATCCCAACCACCGGCGGTGAGCGAGACAAAACGCACCCCGGCCTCGACCAAGCGGCGCGCCAGAATCATGCGCTGTCCGGCCTGCGTGTTGCCGTAGCGCTCGCGCAGTTTCGCCGGCTCGGCTTCGAGATTGAACGCCTCGCGCGCTTGTTGGGAGGAAATGAGTTTGTAGGCATGCTGGTAAAAGGCATCCATCGAGTCGATTTCGTCGGACTTTTCCAGACTGCGGAAATGCTGGTCCACGGTGTAGAGGAGTTGCTGGCGGCGGTGGAAACGCTCGTCGCTCACGCCATCGGGCAGGTTGAGGTCGCGGACCTTGAAGCCTTTTTGCGCCGGATCGGCACCGAGGGCGAAGGGCCCGAAGGCCGAGCTGAGGTAGCCGGAATTGGCATATTCATTCGGCACCTGCGGGATGCAGACATACGGCGGCAGATTGTTGCGGGTGCCGAGTTCGTGGGAAATCACCGAGCCGATCGAGGGATACTCGACTGCGGGCGAAGGGCGGTAGCCGGTGAACATGTTGTGCGTGCCGCGTTCGTGGGCAGCCTCGCCGTGGGTCATCGAGCGGATGATGGTCATCTTGTCCGCCACCTGCGCCGTGTGTTTCATGAACTGACCAAACTGGATGCCGGGGATTTTCGTGTCGATCGCGCCAAAGGGCCCGCGGTATTCCGAGGGAGCGAGCGGTTTCGGGTCAAAGGACTCCTGATGCGCCAGACCTCCAGGCAGGAAAATGTGGATCACACTCTTGGCGACGCCTTCCTTGGTTTCGTAAAATTTCTGCGCCCCCATCGCCTGCCGTTGCAGGAATCCGGGCAAGGTGAGACCGAGGCCACCCAGCAGACCGACATAGAAAAACTCGCGGCGGGAAGAGTAGCGTTCCAGGGGATTTCCGGGGCATTTGGGTTTCATTGGCGTGATGGTTAGGTTAGCGCAACATGCGGGAAACGCAACGGTGCTTTCGATGAAACGCAATCGTTCGCTCGGGTATTTCAGGAAAATGACAGAGAGCGAGGAATTTTTGTGTTTTGTGGGGGAAAGCGGAAGAAGCGCTTTGACAGGAGGGGATCTCACTTGATGAATCAACATGCCTGTGGGAGTGTCTTTCCCATGCAAACTTCTCACCTTCCAGAATCATCAGCTCGTCCGCTCACCGCTCTTATCACCGGTGCCAATCGTGGGCTGGGATTCGAAACCGCGCGGCTGTTTTTGCAACAGGGCCACCACGTTGTGCTCGCGGGGCGTGACATCGAGGCTCTCGACCGCGCCCGGCATGAGCTGGATCCTTCGGGCGAGCACACCCGCACGCTGGTGCTGGACATGGCTTGTGCGGCATCGATCGCCAAGGTGCCGGATGAGCTGGCGGCTGCGGGCATTCAACTGGATGTGTTGGTGAACAATGCCGGAATTTTCCCGCGCGATGCGGAGCCGGTGGCAGGTCTGCGGCAGGCGCTGGACACGAATGTGACGGGAGCCGTGGCGTTGACGTTGGCGCTGGCGGAGCATTTGCTCAGGGCATCGCAGCCGCGCGTGGTCATGGTGTCGTCGGGACTGGGGTCGTTCGCCCGCTGTGCCGGGGTGGGTGCGCCGCTGGCGGACTCGAATTTTCTCGCCTACCAAACCTCCAAGGCCGCGCTGAACATGGCCACCGTCTGCCTCGCGAAACAATTCGCAGGCACGGCGCTGGTGATCACGGCGATTTCCCCGGGATGGTGTCGCACCGACATGGGCGGCACGGATGCCCCGCGCAGCGCGGAGGAGGGCGCGGCGGTGATCTATCAAGCCGCGAAGCTGCCAGCAGGAGCACAAAGCGGAACCTTCCTGGGCGAAGATGGCGTGATGCCGTGGTAGGGTGAGGTGACCTTGTTGACCGAGGTGACAATGGGGTCAACACGGTCAATGAAGTCCTCATATTTTTGTCAGATTGGCTTGGTGCCTTTGCAAGCAGGGTAGGCGGTGCAGCCCCAGAACTCTCCCTTGGCGGACTTGCGGCGGCGCATGGGTTGCTGGCATTGGGGGCAGGCAGGCGCGGGTTCGGTGGCGCGTTGGCCTTCGCGGGCTTCGAGGCGTTTGGCCATGAGGCGCTCACTGAAACCGCCCGTTTCCTCGAAGGCTTTGCCTTGTGCGGCGATTTGGGATTTCAGCATGTTGAGCGTCCGCCCGATAATGAGGTGCAGGGCGTTGGCGACGATCACGGGGTCCTCGGCATCCAGCCAGCGGGCGTATTTGCGGCGTTGCGTGAGAGCGTGTTTGGCGGACTCGTGAACCATGTCATCAGTGAACGGCGCGTTATCGAGGGAAATGGCATTCACTGCCTTGGCTTGGGGGTCGTGAGCGGACCAGGGCAGGTGGCCGCGATCGATGATGAAAATCTCGTAGTCGCCGCGCAATTCGCTGAGACTGGCACGGGCGACGTCGGTGAGTTTCATCTCCGTATCCTTGGAGGTGGAGGAGCGCTCCGAGCCCTCGATGATGTTTTGGCGTCCGCTGCGGGCGGCTTGTGTCATCTGGTCGTAGTGGCGGCCTTTGGGGTCGTAGAGTTTTTTCGCAGCCTCGCGGTGGTCGTGGGTGAGGAAACGACGGCAAAAACGCAGCGTTTCTAGCTGAGTGATGGTCGCCAGTGTGAAGGAATGCAACTTGCGGAAACCGCCGTGTTTGTCAAAGAGCTCAGGCATGGTGGAGGGGCGTTGTTGCCAAGGATGACTTTATGGTTGTCAACCATGTCAATATGGTCACAAGGGCTGTGGCATGCAAGCATGTTTCCCCTACCCTTGGACGCCGCACCGGAGATTGACAAATCTACCCACCTGTCACAGGTTGGGGCTGAGATATGAAAGAGAAAACGATCGGATTTGTCGGGGTGGGGCGCATGGGAGCAAATATGGCTCGCCGTTTGAACGACCTGGGCTACGCGGTGACAGTGGTGTATGATCAACACCGTCCGCTGGCGGAATCGTTGGCGGAGGAACTCGGATGTCGCGCGGCTCAGACGCTGGCCGAGGTAACGTCAGCAGCAGAGGTGATCCTCACGGTGGTGACGGATGATGCCGCGATGCGCACGATTTTTGCCTCTGGCGGCGATAGCCTTCTCACGGGCGCGGCCGGACGTTTGTTTTTGAATTGCGCGACGATCAGTCCGCAGGTGCACGAGGAAGTGGCGGCCGCTTGTGAGGCGGTGGGCGGGGCTTCGCTGGAGGCCTGTATGGCATCCAGCATCACCCAGGCGCGCGAGGGCACTTTATATCTGATGATCGGCGGCAAGGAGAGCGATTACCTCGCGGCCGAGCCCCTGTTGCGCGATCTTTCCACGGCGCTGCGTTACGTGGGCACCACCGGCAAGGCCGCACAAGTCAAAGCGCTGGTGAACATGGTGATGAACATCAACACCGCAGGCTTGGCGGAAGGGCTGGGCCTGGGTGCCGCGCTCGGCCTTGATCTCGCGATGTTGAAAGAAATTTTTTCACAAACCGGTGCCAATTCGCGCGTGCTGGTGACAGACGGTGATGACATGATCGCCCGCGAGCACGATTGCTATTTCAGTGCCGCCCACGCCGCGAAGGATAGCGGCATCGCCAATGCCCTCGCGGCGCAAGCCGGGGTGAAAGTGCCGCTTTCTGTGGCCACGCAGGCGCAATACGATGCGATGGTCGCGCACGGACTGGGGGAGCTCGATAAGTCGGGCATCGCCGAACTGACATTCCCTGGCAGAGCCTCGATCTAACATTTTTTATGAAACTTCCGATTGTCAATGCCCAGGGCGAGCAGCTTGATGTCGCCTTTCATCCTGCGGAAAAGTCCGGTCATCTGGTAGTCCTCGGCCACGGCGTCACCGGCAACAAGGACAGACCTTTGCTCGTGGCAATCGCCGAAGGTCTGGCCGAGCGCGGTTGGCCCTGTCTGCGTGTATCTTTCAGCGGCAATGGCGGATCACAGGGCCGCTTCGAGGACTCCACGATCAGCAAGGAAATCGCTGACTTGCAAAGTGTGCTCGATGCTATTCCGGAAACCACTCGCATCGCCTACTGCGGTCACAGCATGGGCGGCGCGGTGGGGGTTCTCACGGCGGTGCGCGATGAACGGCTGCGGGTGCTGGTCACGCTGGCCGGCATGGTGTTCACGCGGGAATTCTGCCAGCGGGAGTTCGGTGAAGTGACACCCGGCGAGGGCTGCATGTGGGATGAGGAAGCCTGTCCTTTGTCACAGGCCTATGTCGATGACCTGCACCAACACGAGTCCACGCTTGATGCCGCCACGGCGATGGAAGTGCCGTGGTTGCTGGTCCACGGTTCCGCTGACGATGTGGTCTTTCCCGCCGACAGCGAGGCTGCCTATGCGGCCGCCCCCGAGCCGAAAAAACTCGTGATGATCGACGGTGCGGGACATTCGTTTGATGAAACGAGCTACCCGCAAGTCATCGCGGAGATCGATGCGTGGCTCTCCCGCCACCTGCACGTCTGACCAGCACTCGCAAGCACCCATCTCGCGATTACGAAAAAATACAATTTTCCGACTCCGGAGCTATCCACCTCTGTTTCACTGTGGTAGCCTTCCTCCGCTACCATGGACTCGCTCATTCATCAACTCGAAGCCAAACAAGATCTGTCACCGCGTGAAATTGAAAGCGCTGCAGAATTTCTGTTAGATGGTGCCGCCGCCTCAGAAAAAAAGGCGCACATGCTGGAGGCTTTGTCGATCAAGGGAGAGACTCCGGCCGAGATCGCCGGATTCGTGGAGGTGTTTCTGGAGCGTGCGGTGAATCCACACATTCATTTGCTGGAGCTGGAGGGCCCCACGCTGGATCTTTGCGGCACGGGTGGTGATCAGTTGCATTTGTTCAATGTCTCCACCACCACCATGTTCATCGCGGCCGCGGCAGGTGCGGTGGTGGTGAAACATGGCAATCGCGGCATCACCTCCAAGTCCGGTGGCGCGGATGTGTTAGAGGCGCTGGGCATTCGTCTCGATCTCAGCACGGATGACTTCCGCCATTGCCTCGACAAGGCGGGCGTGGGATTCCTGTTCGCCCCCGGCTATCATCCGGCCTTCAAGGCGGTGGTGGAGGCGAGAAAAATGTTAGGCGCGCGGAAAGTGCGCACGATTTTCAATCTCATCGGCCCCTTGCTCAATCCCGCTCGGCCAGAGTGCCAGTTGGTGGGCGTGTATGAGCGCGGTCTGTGCCCGGTGTTTGCCGAGATTCTGCAACGACTGGGCCGCGACAGTGCCTGGGCGGTGCACGGCAGCACGCAGACGGGTGCGGCGGTGGATGAGGTGAGCTTGATGGGACCGACGTGGATTTGCAAAGCCGGAGCCTATCAGGACTTGGAGGACGAGGAAATTTCGCCTGAAGACTTCGGACTCAATCTGGCGGCCGTGAGCGATCTGCAAGGCGGTGATGCCCGTGAAAACGCGATCATTCTCGAAGCCATTCTCAGTGGTGAGGAAACCGGGCCCAAGCGCGATATGGTCTTGCTCAATGCCGCTGCGGCACTCGCCTGCGCCGGACTGGCGGATCACATCAGCGATGGCATCGAGCTCGCCCAAGAAACCATCAACGATGGCTCCGCGCGCGAGAAGCTGAGGCTGTTGCAGCGTTATGCGAAATGAAGGGGAAGTGAGAAGCTGATTATGCTTTCTTCGCTTGCTTGCTCCAGGAATCCTTGAGGCCGACGGTGCGGTTGAAGACGGGTTTGGTGCCGGGTTGGTGATCTTTGGCATCGGCCACGAAATAGCCGGTGCGCTCGAACTGGCAGCTTTCGCCCGCTGGCATCTGCGCCGCGGCGGCCTCAACCTTGGCGGTGATGAGGCGCAATGACTCAGGATTGAGTGCACTGAGGAAACCTTCTTCTTCGGCATCAGGATCCTCCACGCGGAAGAGGCGGTCGTAGAGACGCACCTCGGCGTCCACACCGGTGGTGGCATCGACCCAATGGATCGCCGCGCGGCATTCAACGCCTTCAGGCGCATCGGCTCCGGCCGTGCCTTTGAGCAATTCACAACGCAGCGCGGTGATCTGTCCTGCATCGTTTTTCTCGAAGGACAGGCATTTCATGATATCGCCACCGCGAAGGCGCACGTGACGTCCGGGGCCGAGACGATAGAATTTTTTCGGCGGGTCTTCGAGGAAATCGCTCTGTTCGATCCAGATCTCGCGCCCGTGGGTGAGGCTGCGTTCGCCGCGCTCAGGGTATTCCGGATGCTCCAGCACGGTGGCGGTGATGCGTTCATCGGCCGCGACGTTTTCGAGCATGACCTTGAGCGGTTCCAGCACGGCCATGCGGCGCGGGGCCTCGCGATTGAGGTGGGCGCGCACTTCGAACTCGAGCAGATCGACGCTGGTGGTGCCGTTGAATTTGGTGATGCCGATGTGTTGGCAGAAATTGCGAATGGCCTCAGCGGGGTAACCACGACGGCGTAAACCGGAAATCGTGGGGATGCGCGGATCGTCCCAACCGTGGACGTGACCTACTTTGACCAGTAGCAGCAGCTTGCGTTTGCTCATGACGGTGTAGGTCAGGTTGAGGCGGGCGAACTCGATCTGGCGCGGCTTGGCGGGCACGGGGCAGTTTTCAATGACCCAGTCGTAGAGCGGGCGGTGGTTTTCAAATTCCAGCGTGCACAGCGAGTGGGTGATGTGCTCCAGCGCATCCTCCAAGGGATGGGCGTAGTCATACATCGGATAGATGCACCAGGCATCACCGGTATTGTGGTGATGGGCGCGCATGATGCGATAGAGCACCGGGTCGCGCAGGTTCATGTTAGGCGAGGCCATGTCGATCTTGGCGCGTAGCACCAGACTGCCATCGGGAAACTCACCGGCGCGCATGCGGGCGAAAAGATCGAGGTTCTCCTCCACGCTGCGATCGCGCCACGGCGAGGGCGTGCCCGGCACGTTGATGTTGCCGCGCGTTTCTTTCATTTGCTCCTGCGTTTGCTCATCCACGTAGGCGTGGCCTTGGCGAATGAGGGCGACGGCGCAATCGTAGTAAAATTCAAAATAATCGCTGGCGAAATGAAGGGCATCCCACTCAAAGCCCAGCCACCGCACATCCTCGCGGATGCTTTCCACGTATTCCACCTCCTCCTTCGAGGGATTGGTGTCATCAAAGCGCAGGTGGCATTTGGCCCCCACGGCGCGGAGTTCCTGGGCGATGCCGAAATTCAGGCAGATCGACTTCGCATGACCGATGTGCAGGTAGCCGTTCGGCTCCGGGGGAAAACGGGTGATGACGCTCTGGTGCTTGCCGCTGGCGAGGTCATTGGCAATGATTTCCCGGATAAAATCGACTTTTTTTTCGTCAGCATCAGACATAAGAAGTGGGCCAGCGGCGTGGCGCGACGCGAAAGATAAACCTCGCACATCCGCTTGCAAAGCATAAACCCGCGCTCTCCGTAGAATCACAATGTGGCATCGACAACCCCCATGGCAAAAGCCTATCCTGACGTCATGCATCACCTGTTTGCCCGCATGCTCCCCACCCTTCGCTCTACCTTGTGCTGCCTGACCCTGGCGTGGCCCGGATTTTCCCGTGCCGACGAAGCACTGATCGACTGCCATGTGCACCTGTGGACGCACGAGCGCCCAGCCGGGCTGACGTGGATCAAAAAAGACGACCCGCTGCTGACCAAAGACTTTCTTCCTCCGGTTCACCAAACCGTGGCCAAGGCCAGCGGCGTCACGGGTGTGGTGGTCGTGCAGGCGGGCCAGAGCCTGCCGGACAATCAATGGAATCTGGATATCACCGCGCGCAATCCGGCCTTGTATCGCGGTGTGGTGGGGAACCTATCGGAAGTGATCGGCACGGAAAAATTCGCGCCTCTGCTGCGTGACCTCTCGAAGGACCGCCGCTACCTCGGCTATCGGCTCTCCGGCCGCTACCAGACGGAAATGTCGGAGGCTTTTTTCCGCGACCTGGCCCTCACCACCGAGCTGGGCAAGAGTGTGGATTTCCTGATCGGAGCCTACACGCTCAAGGACGTGGATGCCATCGCCAAGCGCATGCCGAATCTGCGCATCATTCTCGACCATTTCGGCAATGTGAAACTCGATGGCAAGGCCTTGCCCGAGGAATGGATCGCCGACTACCGCGCGGTGGCGAAACAGCCGAACGTTTACTGCAAGGTGAGTGCTCTCTACGGTCGTTTCACCCCGCAACCCGCGCCCCGTGAGTTGGCTGCGTATCGTCAGATCCTCGATCTGTCCTTCGAATGTTTCGGCGAGGATCGTTTGGTGTATGGCAGCGACTGGCCGGTGAGTGAATCGACGGCGGACTACGCCGCGCTACTGGCCTTGACCCGCGAGTATTTCGCCACAAAGGGACCAGGCGCGAACGCCAAATTGTTTCATCGCAATGCGGTCAAATTCTATGCAATTCCTATCGTGAAATGAAAAAAGCCCCGGCCTTATTTCATGAGATCCACCAGCACCTTATCGTAGAATGCATAGCCACCCGCAATCAGCAGGCCCACGCAACTGGTCCAGAGCCCGATGTCCCACAGTTTCCCCGGCGCAAGCCGCGGATCGCAGCGACGGTAGCGGAAATACAGGGCCGCGGTGCCCAGGAGAGGCAACATCAGCGCACCCATGAACCCACCGGCGAGCACCAGTTGTTTCGGTGCTTGAAAATAGACATAGCTAGCGAGAAACAACAGGGGCAAGCCGATGCAAAAGAGCCTGACCCAACGCTGCCGCGTCGATTCGTTTGCCTCCACCAGACCGAAGACACGGAGAGCATCCGCACACACCAACGAATGACTGGCAGTGGAGACAAAAAACGTGGAGTAGAGAACGGCAAACGCCCCGAACAGAAATACCGCCTGCGCGGCCTCACCGAATACCGGCACATACATCTGGCACAGCGTGCGGATCATGTGGTCATTATCGGGATCCAGGCCGGTGCGTCCGAGTATGGCCGCTCCTAACAGATAGAACGCCACGGTGGCGAAGGTATACACCACCATGGAGCACCAGGCGTCCCATTTCAGCACGCGGATCCAGCCCTGGGCGCGCTGCTCCCACTCGGCTGACTCATCGCGCGAACCTGTCCATTTCGCATAGCCTTTTTCCAGACACCAATACGGGTATTGGATCAATTCCGTGGCACCCACCCCGATGATGCCAAAGGCGGCAAGGGCAACGGCCATTCCTTTGCCTTCGGGCACGCGGAAACTGAGGCCACTGAGAAAATCGGACCACGACACGCGCCACTCAGGCAGCACCTGCAAGTATGCAAGATTGAAGATGGTGACAAAAGTGAAACTGGCAACGAGAAAGGTCGATACATTCTGGATCATGCGGTAGCGGCCTACCACTAACAACACGATGGAAATCAAGGTCACCAGGGTGGCCCAGATCAAGGCATCGGGTGCCGCGACCGCTTCATCTCCGCTTGTTTCCGCAACGATCGCTTGCGCAGCGGCAGCTTCCTTTTCGAGAGATTGAAGAGTGGCTGTCATGCCTTCCTGCCCGTCGAATCGCCGGCGAATGCTTTCCGCCACTTGAAGCCGTATCACCGCATCCTGCCTGACATTGATCTTTGCACCGGCTTGAGTGATGGGTTGCTGGATGGTCAAGGCCTGCCCCACCCCGCCGATGATGCCGCCGAGCTGAATCAAGGCGACGACGGTGAATATCAACCAACACCAGCAAATCCAGTTCACGCGCTTGCGCGGACCGGGGACTTCATTGAGCCCCTCCAGCGTGGTGCGCCCGGTGGTGATGCTGTAGCGCCCGAATTCGATTTGTACGAAGACCTTGATCAAACAGCCGATGATGATGAGCCATAACAATACGAATCCGGCTTCCGCACCCACTGCCGTGGTGGCAATCAGTTCACCCGAGCCCACAATGGACCCCGCGATGATCAGCCCAGGCCCGAGCTGGCGAAGAATTTCCCGTTTGCTGCGGGGCGGGTTTTTGATGCCATCATCGGCATGTGCGTTGTTCATGCTGCACGATGCGGTCGTACGATAAGGTGAGTCAATGGGGATTCCTGCCATACGATTTCCCCTTGATCTTGCCCTTTGCCTGCGAGAGGTTGTGGCGGAAGCTCCTTCATTCTCAGCTGCCGCGACGGCTCCCGCATTTCACGTCTTTGTACCTTCTCCTTATGATGAATCGTTTCTCCTTCATTACGCTGGCCACATTGTTATCCTTGGCTGGTCTTTCCCGCGGTGCTTTGTCAGAAGAAGAATTTCGCAATCCTCCGCAGTCTGCCAGGCCTGCCGTATTGTGGACCTGGCTGAATGGACACGTCGATCGCAAACAGATCACGCGTGAGCTGGAGGAAATGAAAGCCAAAGGACTGCGCGGCGCGATCATCTGGGACTTGGGCAGCATTGCGGATCCACAAAAAATCATTCCCGCAGGTCCGGAGTTTCTCGGCAAGGAATCGTTGGCGAGCATTCATCATGCGCTGGATGAGGCTCAGCGCTTGGGTTTGGAAATGGGCTTGGTGGCATCGAGCAGCTGGAATGCCGGCGGCACCTGGATCCAACCGGAGGACGGCAGCAAGGTGTTGCTATGGAGCGAGACAGCAGTGGAAGGGCCGCGCGAATTTTCGGAAATCCTGCCTTTGCCGAAAGCCGCCAAGCCGCTGCATCAGGATGTGGCGGTGCTCGCCGTGCCGGATCAGGAGGACAAGACCATCGCGGATGTGGATCGTGCGGTGCGACTTGACCCCAACCTTGAGGGTAATGGCCGGCTGACTTGGAACGTGCCTGCTGGCAAATGGCGCATCCTGCGTTTCATAAGCAACAGCACGGGCGAGCTTCTCAATTGCCCCAGCCCGAACTCTCGCGGACTGGTGATCGATCACCTCAGTGCGGATGCCACCACCGCTCACTTCACACACATGCTGGATACCCTGAAACAAGGCCGCAAGGATTACGGTCCGCTGAAAATGCTCATGCTCGACAGTTACGAAGTGCGCCCCGGCACCGACTGGACCCCTCAGTTTCTCAAAACATTCGCCGGGGTGAACGGCTACGATCCCACTCCCTGGCTGCCGGTGCTTGCGGGATGGACGATAGAAAGCAAAGAGATGAGCGCCCGTTTTCGCCATGACTATCAGAAATTTGTCAGCGATCAATTGGTGGCGAATCATTTCGTGAAAGCGCGAGAACTTCTCCATGCACGCGGGTTGCAATTGTTGGCCGAAGGTGGACACGGTGGGCATGCTCGCGTCGATCCACTCAAAGCATTGGGCGCGGCGGACATTCCCATGGGCGAATTCTGGAACCACAGGAAAAACTGGGTGACGAAGGAAGCGGCGAGCGCGGCGAACATTTATGGAAAAACCATCGTCAATGCCGAGTCGTTCACGGGCTGGCAGCACTGGCAGGATGGCCCGGCCGCTTACAAGCGACTGTTCGACATCGCGCTCTGTGCCGGATTGAATCAAGTGACCTTTCACACCTTCGCCCACAATCCACCCGATGCCGGTTTGCCGGGCTATGCGTATCATGCGGGCGAGCATTTCAATGTGAACTCAACCTGGTGGCAGCACGCGGGCCCGATGATCGCCGACATGTCGCGCGCCTGCTACCTGCTGCAACAAGGGAAATTTGTCGCGGATGTGTGTGCTTACTATGGTGACGAGGCTCCGAATCTCGTGCCCGCCCGGCGTTTGCCACCGACCATCGATCCTCCTTATGCCGAAGGCACCTGCCAGCATTGCGGCAAGGATTTGCCCGTGGATCTGACCACGCTGGGTCAAGGCTATGATTACGATTACCTCAATGAGGAAGTGCTGTTGCAGCACATGAAAGTGGTGAACGGGCGCTTGGTGCTGCCCGGGGGCATGAGCTATCGTGTGCTGGTGTTGCCGGATCGCCCTACCATTTCGTTAGAGGCGCTCACCCGCATCGGCGAACTGATCGAAGCGGGTGCCACTGTGGTGGGGCGTCGTTTCGACCAATGCAACAGCCTGCGCGGATATCCCGACTGCGACGAGCAAGTAAAAGAATTGGCTGCCAAGATCTGGGGAGCCTGTGATGGGGATAAGGTCAAGTCGGCAGTGTATGGCAAAGGCCGCGTATACTGGAATGTGCCGCTTCGTCAGATTCTGGAGGAAATGGACGTGCATGCGGATTTCCTGCCGCTCGATGTGGAAAACGCCGACCAACACATCGACTACATTCACCGCGCAACGGAAAAGCAGGACATTTACTTTGTCTCTAACAGCTCGATGAAGCGTGAGGTGGTGACCTGCCGTTTCCGCGTGAATGCGGATCGCTTGCCCAGCTTTTGGAATGCGGAGAACGGAACGATCACCCCCTGCCATGCGTTTGAAGTGAAAGAGGGATTCACCTACGTGACTCTGGATTTGGCGGCAGCATCGTCCATCTTTGTGGTGTTTGCCGAGGGACCGAAGCGGGAATCGCTCACAGGAAGACCACCTGAGAGCATGCTGATCACGGAGCTGACGGGCGCAGGAGGCGCGGCGGTATCTTGGGAAAACGGCAGTCATGCGCTTCGCACGGCATCGGGTCGCAACGCGAATGTCTCCGTCAAAGACATGCCACCACCGATCGAGATATCCTCGCCATGGCAGGTGATTTTCCCACCCCAACGCGGTGCGCCGCCGGAAGTGACGATGAAGCAGCTCACAGACTGGACACAGCATGCCGATGCGGGCGTGAGATATTTTTCCGGCACCGCCACGTATCGGAATGAGTTCACCGCGCCACACCAGAAAGATACGACAGCCCCCCTGATGCTGGACTTGGGCAGAGTGCACGACGTGGCCGTGGTTCGCATCAACGGCCAAGATGTGGGCACCTTGTGGAAAGAGCCATACCGCATCGATATCTCGGCATTCGTGCGCCCGGGTGCAAACCGTTTGGAAATCGCGATCACCAATCAGTGGAACAACCGCCTGGTAGGCGATGCCCAGGCCGGGGTGCAGAACCGCATCACCCACACGAATCTGGCCTCCAAGTTTCAGGCAAAATCGCCGCTCCTGCCCTCGGGGCTGCTGGGACCGGTCGCCATCAAAGCGGTGCGCAAGGTCTCATGGCAATGGCAATGACACCGCCGAAAACATACCCACAGCCGGGCAGGATGATGCGAAAATACGGAAAATTCCTGGAAATGTGGCACTCAGATTTCTCGTATGACACCTCACAATCTCCTCCCGGTTCACGCTGGTAGCTCTCCTATTTCCTCACATGAATCGCATTTCCTTTCCAAGTATCACTCTGCTTCTTTCCCTGCCATGGTCCATGGGCGCAGCGGCTGAGAGCCCGTTTACCATGCCTGAAAAAGCGGCGGAGCTGCTCGAAGAGCACTGCTACTCCTGCCATGAGGATGGCATGGAAAAAGGCGACATCCGGCTCGATAACCTGCACGAGATGAGCTTGCAAGCACGACTCGATCTGATGAACCGCGTGCTCGAGCAGGTCTATCTGAAGCAGATGCCGCCGAAGAAAAAATCGAAACTCGGTAATGAGGATCGGGAGGCTTTGAGTGATTGGGTGTGGCGGGAGCTGCACACCCACAAGGCCTCGAAGCTGGAGGACAAACTGCGTTATCCCTCCTACGGCAATTACGTCGATCACGAGAAACTGTTCAGCGGCACGATCCAACAAGCCGCATACACCCCGGCGCGCCGCTGGCTCATCAACCCGATGATTTTCGACGAAAAGGTGCGCGATATCTTCGGCCTGCAAGGTCGCGATCGCAACACCCCGTTCGTCGGTGTGACGAATCCCTTCATCCTACCCGACAACTCCGGCGTGCGTGATTACGACATCGGTCTGCTCGATGGCGGCAGCCTGCTGGTGATGCTCACGAATGCCGAGTGGATCTCCTCGAAACAGATCCGCCCCGCGCGGGTGAAGGCCGGTGAAATCGGCGCGAATGATTTCCCCGATCCGAAAGACCGCTGGTCGCCGCGCACCTGCCCCACAGAATTCGAAACCGTCATTCTCAAGAAAACTCCGCCCAGCGATGACGAACTGCGCGCCGCCGTCGCCAAGCAATTCGACCTCGTGCTGCGCCGCACGCCAACGGAAATCGAAGCCTCGAAGTATCTGGAACTCTCGCGTACTGCCGTGGAGCTCGCAGGGAATAGCGAGGGCCTGCGGCAAATGCTGAAGGCTGTTTTGCTGGAATCGGAATTCCTCTACCGTCAGGAATGGGGCGCGGGAGAGCCCGATCAACACGGTCGCAAAATGCTCACACCGCGCGAAGCCGCCTACGCCATTTCCTATGCCATGGGCGACCTCGGCCCTGATGCCACCTTGCTCGCCGCCGCCGCCGAAGGTCGCCTCAACACCCGCGAGGATTTCCATCGAGAAATCACACGCCTGCTGAACGACAAGACTTACTACTTCGGCAGCATCGATCCCGGCAGCAACACCGGCAAAGTGATTTCCCAAACCACCAGCCATCCGCGCATCATCCGCTTCTTCCGCGAATTTTTCGGCTATCCCAATGCACCGAAAGTTTTCAAAGACACCGAGCGCAGTCAAGGCGTCTATCAAAATGCCGACCGCGGCACGCTGGGCACCGCCGGATTCCTCGTCGATGAAGCCGATAAGATCGTCACCTGGTGCGTGGAGAAAGATCAAAACGTCTTCGAGAATTTACTGACCACCGACCAGTGCTTCGTGATGCACAATGCGAACAATGCCAATGGCGTGGCCACCATGGAAAAATGGCGCGGCGTGTGGGAAAAACTGAAAGACTCCGAGTGGAGGACCGATCCGGAAAAAGTCGTGTTAGCGAATCAGGAATATCTCAAAGCCACTTTGCAAATCGTCCCCGGCCAGGAAAAAATCGTCGGCAGACATAACAACACCCTCACTCGCTGCATGAAGCATTTCGAGGCCACCTTCGGCAAGGGTGCCACGCCGTATCTCACCTTTCCTTGGGCTCACGGCAATACGAACTGGCACTCGCCCATTTACAATCTGCCGCCACCCTCGGGCAAAGACGGCACCTACATCGATCCGCCGCTTGATTATCAAGTCGTGCAACCATTCAAAATCGCCCACCGCAAGGGAATCCTCAGCCACCCGGCCTGGCTCGTCGCCCATTCCCAAAACACCGAAACCGACCCCGTCCGACGCGGTCGCTGGGTGCGGGAAAAATTGTTAGCCGGTCGTGTGCCGGATGTGCCCATCACCGTCGATGCCGTCATTCCCGAAGACCATCATAAAACACTGCGCGCCCGCTTGGATGCTGTGACACTCAAGCAAGAATGCTGGAAATGCCACGAATACATGAATCCGCTGGGCCTGCCCTTCGAAATCTACGATGACTTCGGACGCTACCGCATGGAAGAATTCCTGCAGCACCCGGAAAACATCATCGGCAAGGATGGCCGGTGGAACAAATACAAGAGCCTGCCCCTCGATACCCGCGGCACTCTCGATAGCACCGGCGATCCCAAGCTCGATGGCGAAGTCAAGGACGCGCTCGACATGATCGATCGCCTCGCCAAAGCCCCACGCGCCCGCCAGTCCATCATCCGCCACGCCTTCCGCTTCTACATGGGCCGCAACGAAATGCTTTCCGACTCACAAACCCTCATCGATGCCGACAATGCCTACATCAAAAGCAACGGCAGCTTTCGCGCGGTGATCGTTTCCTTGCTGAGCTCCGACTCGTTTCTCTATCGGAAATAAAACACTTTTCCCTAGTCGAAAGAATCACAAGCATCCCGTACCGCTCATTCGCAATGTTCGCACGCACTTCATTTTCCGCCCTGATCGTCTTTGTCTTGGCCTCTGAGACGGTCATCGGCCAGCCCCCGGCACCTTTTCAAGTTCCCGAAAAAACAGCCGCTTTGTTACAAGAATACTGTCTCGACTGCCATGAAGACGGCACGGAGAAAGGCGAGATCCGCCTTGATAATTTGCACGAAATCCCGCTCCAAGCCAGGCTCGATTTGATGAACCGCGCTCTCGAGCAGATTTATCTGAAGCAGATGCCACCGAAGAAAAAAGATCAACCCACGGAGGAGGAGCGCAATGAACTCGGCGGATGGATTTGGAAAGAACTGCACGCTCATAATGCCTCGAAGCTCGAGGAAAAACTGCGCTATCCCTCCTATGGGAACTACGTCGATCACGAGAAACTCTTCAGCGGCACCATCCAACAAGCCGCCTACACCCCGGCGCGCCGCTGGCTCATCAATCCGATGATTTTCGATGAACGCGTGCGCGATGTCTTCGGTCTCCAGGGCCGCGATCGCAACACACCGTTGGTGGGAGTCACGAATCCTTTCATCCTTCCCGATAATTCCGGCGTGCGCGATTACGACATCGGACTGCTCGATGGCGGAAGTCTGCTGGTGATGCTCTCGAATGCCGAGTGGATCGCCTCGAAACAGATCCGCCCCGCCCGCGTGAAGGCCGGGGAAATCGGCGCGAATGATTTTCCCGATCCGAAAGACCGCTGGTCGCCGCGCACCTGTCCCGTCGAATTCGAGACCGTCATTCTGAAAAAATCCCCGCCCGGCGATGACGAACTGCGTGCCGCGATCGCCAAGCAGTTCGAGCTTGTGCTGCGCCGCACGCCGACGGAAATCGAAGCCTCGAAGTATCTGGAACTCTCGCGCACGGCGGTGGAGCTCGCCGGGAACAGCGAGGGCCTGCGGCAAATGCTCAAGGCCGTTTTATTGGAATCGGAATTCCTCTATCGCCAGGAATGGGGTGCGGGCGAACCGGATCAGCACGGGCGCAAGATGCTCTCACCACGCGAAGCGGCGTATGCCCTTTCCTATGCCATGGGCGACCTCGGCCCCGATGCCACTTTGCTCGCCGCCGCAGCAGAGGGACGCCTCAACACCCGCGAGGATTTCCGCCGCGAGGTCACCCGCCTGCTCGAAGATAAAAATTACTACCGCGGCTCGGTGGACAACGCCTTTACCACCGGCAAGGTCACCTCGCACGTCACCAGCCACCCGCGCATCGTGCGATTCTTCCGCGATTTTTTCGGCTATCCCAATGCCACCAAGGTGTTCAAGGACCGTGAGCGCAGCAACGGGTATTACCTGAATCCCGATCGCGGCACCCTGGCCACGCCGGGATTCCTGGTCAACGAAGCTGATCGCATCGTTGATTGGCATTTGCAAAAGGACCAGAACGTTTTTGAAACCCTGCTGAGCTCGGACCAATACTTCGTCTATCACAACCGCAGCAACGAGGAGGGCGCGAAGATCATTCAGGAATGGCGCGAATTTTACGAGCATGTCAAAAAACTCGACTGGCGCAACAAGCCTGAGGAAGTGCTTACTCAGAACGTCGCCTTCATCTCCGCACGCCCCTCGCTCCGCGGCCTCGAACCCAAGGGGCCCGGGCAATTGAAAAACTACATGTTGTTCTTCGAGGAATACTTCGGCAATGGCATGACACCGTTCACCACCATCCCCTGGGCGCACGGCTACACCTTCCATCACTCGCCCTTTTACAACCTGCCGCCCACCCCGGACATCGGCCGCTACGGCGACTGGCGCACCACCAAAATCAAAGAGCCCCCACCCCAGAAATTCTGGGACTACCCGACCCAGCAGCCCTTCCGCATCGCCAACCGCAAGGGCATTCTCAGCCACCCGGCCTGGCTCATCGCCCACTCACAAAACACTGCCACGGACCCGGTCCGGCGCGGACGTTGGGTGCGCGAAAAATTGCTCGCCGGTCGCGTGCCGGATGTGCCCATCACGGTCGATGCCGTCATCCCCGAAGATCACACCAAAACCCTGCGCTCCCGCCTCGATGGTGTGACACTCAAGCAAGAATGCTGGAAATGCCACGAATACATGAATCCGCTCGGCCTGCCGTTTGAGATCTACGATGACTTCGGTCGCCTCCGCCAGGCGGAACCCTTGGAACATGTCGATAATATCGTTGGCAAGCAGGATGGTCGCTATCCGATCTACAAAACGCTGCCCGTCAATGCCAGCGGCACGCTGGACAGCACCGGCGACCCGAAACTCGACGGCGACGTCAAGGATGCCCTCGACATGATCGATCGCCTCGCCAAATCCCCCCGCGCCCGCCAGTCCATCATACGCCACGCCTTCCGCTTCTACCTGGGTCGCAACGAAATGCTTTCCGACTCACAAACTCTCATCGATGCCGATAACGCTTATGTGAAAAGCGGTGGCAGCTTTCGCGCGGTCATCGTTTCCCTGCTGACCTCCGATTCGTTTCTCTATCGGAAATAATTGAGCGGAAGGCATTACCAGTGCGACTGTCATGCCTTCCGCTGCTATGTTTGTTTTTGTTTCCCGGAAGAGTGATTTTCAGCGCATCTTGTCCATGGCCTCTTGGAACCGTTTTGCAAGATCGGGATCCTTGGCGATAATGGGCATGGCTTTGGCTATGGCATCCTGCATGCGCTGCATGGCGGGCTGCATGATGCCTTCCAGTTTTGCCTGAAGTTCGGGACTCATGTCACCATCGACAGATTTCATTTTTTTACCGATCTTGGCAAATTCTTCCGCAATAGGACCGATCTTGGGCAGGGCGGCTTCAGCGGATGGAGCATCGGTGATGGATTCCATGACCGCGGCGATCTCGTTTTGTAGCTTGGCGATCTGTTTGACAACAGCTTCGGGCGAATCGGGAACTGCGGGCGCGGGAACTGCCTCCGCTGCGCTGGTTTGCGGCGCTGTGCTTGTTTTCTCCTCCGGTTTGCAAGCGGGTAGCAGGCAGAGGAACGATAGGCCCAACAGGGCGGTCATATAGTTTGTTGGTTTCATGATGGTGATGATGGTTAGGTTGATACGTGTGTGAAAAAGCGGGTGAAAGAGGAAACATCAGTCGGCAACGCCTCCCGATACATATTCGTAGGTATTTCGTAAAAACAGTCGTGGCCGTGATCCTGATGGCACGCTGGCGCGCAAGGAGATCGTGCGGCCTGTGAAATTGGTTGATTCGATGACCCGCAAGGAACCGGAGCCAGTCCACAGGGAGCCTGTTCCAAACCCTGTGCGGCGCGTTTGCTCCGCCCACGAGCCGAGTGTGGTACTCTCGGAAAACGCAATGAGCACATCGTTGGGCAATGGCGCGGGAATGAACATCGTCAGCTTGGGATCCGTTGTGCCGCCGGCGAATGTCGCGCGCCTTGCGAGCCAATCCGCTGGATTCGGACCGGCGGGATTCAGCCGGAACAGCCAGCTCTCGATATTACTGATGCCATCGCCATTCGGATCTGCGGCAGGTGTCGCCGCCGTGCTGGTCAGACCATGTGCTGTCATCCAGTTCGGAAAAGTGGAGACACCATCGTCGCTGGCGATCGCGACATCACAAAAGGCCGATGTGGCATTGCCGGCAAATGCGGCGCTATCGGTGTTGCTGGTCATGGTGACGCGAAATGTTTCCACGCTTTCCACAGTGGTGTCGTTGGTGATGGGAATCTGCAGAGTCGCCGAGGACTGCCCCGCAGGGATGATCAAAGTCCCCGTGTTGTTGCCACCGGGAAGTGTGTAATCCGTTCCTTGAGAGGCTGTGATCGGGTTGATCAGCCATGTGAGGGGAGTGTCGGTGGTGCGAGGATGGTCGAGGGTGACGGGAACACTGACGGTGCCCGCGACCTCGTTTGCCACGATCTGCGATGGCAGGGAGAGAACTCCGTCGAACTCGACGACGATGCTGCTGATCTGAAAGCTCTGGTAAACGTTGTTCACGCGCACGTGTCGGAACTGGAAGTTCCCCATGCGGTCGAAATTCGTATTGAAAGTCACGGTGTTGCCACTGAGAGCCGTGCCGGTCGTATGGGTCTGGCTCATGCCATTGCCGTTCAGAAAACGGGTGAAGGTGACGTTCCTTGCCACACCAGCGACGGGTGGATGCAAGGTCAGGGAGCGCACCGCGAACAATCGCCCGGTAGGACTGAATAGTTGATAGACCACATCTTCACCGGTGGCAAAAGCTGCGGGCACCATGGCCTTTGCGCCGGGATAGCGCGGACTCGTCGGTCCGAACGTGCTGCATCCCACGCCATTGACGGCTGCGGCCAATCGCAGGCCTTCCTCATTGTAGGGAAGACTCACAGAAGCGAATTCACCCGTCGGCACGGTGAAGTTTTGGAAATTGAAATTGACCACCTCCGCGCATGCGAGCGTGGTGAGACAGAGTGCTGTAGAGAAGAATCGTTTTGTCGTGGTATGGTGCGATAAGAATAGTGATTTCATGAGATAGGGATGATTTGGGTCGTAGGGATGGAAGAAAGATTTGTGTGACCGAGTTTCCTGAAAATTTTCGAATCTTGGATCGGAAGTCGAAGAGCGAAAGGAGTTGGCTTATGCAGATGAGGTGAAGTCAGCGCCTGCGCCGGAGCAGCAACAGACAGCCGATGCCGCCGAGCAATGAGGCAGCAGGTTCGGGGATGGGTGTCACGGTCATGCGAATCCTGGGCGCCGGACCGGAATCGAGCTCACTCCACGGACTCGTAGGTGTGCGGCTCCATGAGTTTCCGAGTGTCCACTCGGGATCAACGGTGGGAGTGTTGGAGTTGGCAATCGAGTAGAGGGCATTCCCGGTGGGCACGGTGTAATGAATCCAGTAAAGTGTGTTTGCCTCCAGGATGGTCGCGGTCGTCGGCACGATTGCCAGAATCTGATTTGTCGGCGAGTTGGACGTCGGAGCCACCATTCCCAGGCTGAACGGATTGATGCCCCCGGGTGCCAAAGTTCCCGTGCTGAGTGTGACCATGATCGGTGAAAGCGATCCTCCGCCGATCGCCACGGCGAATTCCAGACTGTTGAGCTGATATTGGCTGTTACCCGTGAGGAAGCTGAACGCTACTTCACGATCGGGAAATGGTGCGCCAAAGAATCCGGAGACCGCGGATGGGCCGCTCAGTGATTGTGAGGAAGACTGCGTACCAATCGTTAGATTATCGATCACCACTGCGCCACGGGATGTGAGTGCGGTGGCGAGAAATGCAACAAGGAGTCGGGCGGACCGGATGAGATGGTGTTTCATACTGTGGGGATGAATCAGATCGGGCACGGATTGCCAGAGCTGTCATTCCTTACAGAAAGATCGGAGGACCAAAGTTTCCGGAAAAAACAAAAAAAATCACGGCTGCGCGGTGGAGAACTCACGCCACGCGCCGGACTCCGTTTTTCCACGCAAGATCCGGTCATTCGCGCTGAACTCCAGGGCATGAAATATTTCGCCATGGTGCAGAGTGCCCAGCTCGCGCCAGGTGGCGAGGTGCCAGAGTCGCGTGGTGGCATCCGAGGCACTGGTGACAAGGGTTTTACCATCGTGGGAAAAGGCAACAGCGGTGACCCGGCCTTGGTGACCGCGCAATTCTTTTTCCAGCTTGCCTTCCGGCATGGTGCGCACACGGATGACATTGTCATCGCCGCCCGATGCCAGCCAATCGCCCGAAGGAGAAAACCCGATCGCAGACGCCACGTCTTCCGTGATCTTGATCGGAGCACCCCAGATCCCAATGCTTGTGTCCATCACCCGGAGAACGCGCGGCCAGGAAAATGCCGCGAGGTAACGGCCGTTTTCGGATAGAATCAGCCTCACATAGGTCTCGCCGGGACCGGGAACCGATCGCGTAGGTTTGCCAGCATCATGAGGCTGAAAGACGATAGGGTCGCGCGAAACGCCATTGCCCCGCCACTCGCCGAGATGACAGCGTGCTGACATCGCAGAGGAGGATGTTTCCTTGTCGGCATGGGCTGAAGTAACAGCTGCGGAACTGTCCGGTGGGGCCAAAGTGCCGTGCCACAGACGACAACTGCGATCGATGCTGCCGGTGACAAGACTGCTTCCATCCGGAGAAAAAACGAAGTCGTTGATGCCGTCTTCATGCCCCCGCAGCAACACGGCAGGAGCATCAGCCTGCAGCGACTGCAAGGCGAGGATCTGTCCCGACTGCGTCGATGCGATGCGCAGTCCATCGGGTGAGATCCTGAACTTGCCGAAGGTCCCCGCCACCGGATAGATTTGATGGCTGCGAATGCCTTGCGGCAATCGCCACCGCACAATGAATGCCCCGCTGGTTAGATTCCCGTAGAGCGTTTTTCCGTCAGGGGAATAGACGAGTTGTTTGAGGGCGACAGCATTCTCGATTTGCTGCGGTTCTCCCGGCTCAGCCAGCGGGTGGATGAGAATATGATCGGATCGATGGAGCTGCAGGGCGATGTGTTGGGAATCCGGGGAAAGTGCGAAGTGGCCCTGCACACCCGGAATTTCCCTCCAGAGGGACAAGGTTGCCGCGTCATACACGCGCAGTCGATGCCCTTGGTCCTGACCTTCCACGGGGCAGAGCACACAAATAAATTTCCCATCCGGGGAAAATTCCAACTGGGTGAGATAGGTCTCGGGAATCAAGCCGTGAAGTTCGCCAGCGGGCATTTTCCACAGGCGGACATAACTGCCGAGTCCGGCGGTGATGAGAAATTCGCCATGCGGCGACCAGGCGAGGTGGGAGACGTCGCCGAGCTTGGAGGGCCTGCCGCGCATGCGCACTTCATCAGGATTGAGCGGCACGGTGAGGATTTGTCGCGCCATCGCTTGCGAACGGGCCGTGACGCGACTCATCAAGGGAATTTCCGCAACGCCTCTGGGGGCATCGGCGCGTGGCAGTTCAGACAATTTTTTCCCGTCAGGAAAGGAACGCAAAATCACGCGGCCCTCACGACCGGCACTGGCGAGGGTTTTGCCATCGGGACTGACAGCCACAGCCGTGACGGCGGATGTGTGATCCTGCCAGCTTTGCCTGTCATCGCCGCGACACATCCGGGAAAGCCAGTGCCATTCGAAGCCGCGAAAGTCGCTTTCGTCATCCTTCGGCAAATGATTCGCGAGCATGGCACGGGCTTGTCCGAGGTGGCCTTCCTCGATGGCGCGATACCCCACATACAGATCCGCCGCGTAGGAATTCAGTTGGAACTGATTGCGCGCGCGTGTGGCCTCCTCGGCTTTGATCAGGGCGATTCCGGCTTGGAGCACGGCTTGGTCTTTTTCCCGTTGCAGCAAAATGGAGGCATAGAAAAAGAAGGCGAGAAATAACATCGCGGCAACGGAGGTGACGATGCCCAGTGCAGCAGCGATGGGATGGCGGCGGCAGAGTCCCACCATTTTTTCCCACCACCCGAGCGGACGGGCGATCACCGGCTCGTTTTTCTCCCAACGCGCGAGATCATCGGCAAACGCCGAGGCGGTGGCGTAACGCCGCGATGGATCACGGTGCATGGCGGTGAGACAAATCATCGCGAGATCGCGATCAATGCGCTCATTGACAGCACGGGGATCCGGCACATCGCGGGAGACGACCTGACGCAACACATCCAGAGGAGAATCCCCGCTGAAGGGCGGACGACCGGTCAGAACATGATAGAGAATGGCCCCCAGGCTGTAGAGATCCGTCGCGGTGGTAATGCTCAAGCCCGCCGCTTGCTCAGGAGACATGTAGCAGGGCGTGCCGAGCGCTGCCCCCGTGAGTGTCGCTCCACCCGGTGCATGAATCATCCGGGCCAGCCCGAAATCACTCACCAACGGCTCGCCATCAGCGTCGATCAGGATGTTGGCCGGTTTCAAATCGCGATGGAGAATGCCGCGCTCATGCGCGTAATGAACGGCGCGGGCGACTTTGATCAACAAGCCGACCAGCGGGATGGCAGAATCCCATGACTCCGCATCGCATTGGGACGCGATTCTATCAGCCAAGGTTCCGCCCGCAGCATACTGCATGACATAATAGGGTGCGCCATCCTCATCCCCGACGGCCAGGATGCGAACGATGTTCGGATGATCGAGCTCCAGCACGGACTCGGATTCCAGGCGGAAACGTCTGAGTTCATCCGGTCCCGCAAGCCGAGCTGAGGCCAGCATTTTGATCGCCACGGGAGCCGTACCCTCAGCCGCCCGCGCCATAAACACGATGCCATGTCCGCCGCGCCCGATGACCTCCTGCAATTGATAGCCCCCGCAGTCACCAATGGGAATCTCACCCGCATCCTCGTTTTCCATGACGCCGAAATTCAGCGCCGTTGCCAACAGGCAGCCCGGGCACATCGCATCGGCATCCGCGAGATCCGCGAATGTGCCGCAGGCAGGGCAGCGTGATGGGTGGCGGTTCTCGGTCATCTCCTTCGTTGGTGAGCTACAGGATTCCGTCCCAAAAGTTTCCGTCAATCTCGCAAGGCCGCGATCAAATGGCGCAATTCATCCTCCACCTCTCCATCGGCGGCCACCGTGCGGGAAATTTCCGCGCGCAGCAACTGACCGAAGCGCTGGCGGATTTTGTAAATGGCTGATTTGGCAGCGGCTTCGGAAATCCCCAGGCGCAATGCTGTTTCCGCATAGGAGGCGGGTTCCTCTCCATCCGCCAGATAGCCTTTGAGCGCCTCGTGACGATCCAACTGCTCCGCGGCTTCATATTCCTTTCTCATGCGCGAGCGGGTTCGGTTCAACAAGGTAAGGGCCCATTGCCTGTCATACGCCTGATCCGGGCTATCTCCCGTGCGGGGCTCACATGCGGCGCGCAGGGCCGGATCCAGGGAGTCCAGATTCACCAGAGGAACCCCGCCGCCCCGCTTCTGGGTATTCTCCCGTTTCCACTCGTTGATGAGAAAATGCTTCAGGGAAGCGAGCAGGAAACTCCGGAAACGACCTTTTTCCCGCGCAAGATCAGCAAAGCCGTTCCCCTGGAGCAGTCTCAGGAAAAACTCCTGGGCGAGATCCTGCGCGTGATGCAAGGCATAGCCCTTCATGCGCAAATGAGCATACACAGGCGGCCAGTAGGCCCTGCACAGTTGCTCCAGAGCCTCGCGAGAGGCCGCGCTGGATGGGCCCGCTGCCGCAAGCACCAGGGTCCACGGAGTATGCGTGAATCCTTTCCCCAGAGACGCGTTATCATCCTGCATCGACCTTGTCTCTGTCATAGATTTACATGACGAAGGTTGAAAATGCATGCCGATTAGTCAAATCGAAAGTGGCATCGCGCAAACGCAGCACCTCTCCCCAAGCCATGCCGCCCGCTCCCCGCAATTTCACTACAAGAATCGATAAAACCTTGAGTATGTCTCCGTATCGGTTATTGTCACCTCACACCGCCTATGAACAATCGACGTGAATTCATCCGCAACGCCTTTCTCGCCATGGGCGGTCTTTCCCTCCCCGGCATGATGCCGGGTCTCTCGGCGACTCCTCTCATCGGCGGTGCCTCCGCTCGCCCGCCCATGCGATTCATTTTCATGCATCGCGGCAACGGGCTTTTCCCGAAAGTCCTCGTGCCCCCCACGCTTGGTAAGGAGGAGCTTGATAAGGAAAAACAAAATCTTCCCTACGAAGTCGATCTTTCGAAACACAGCCTGCCGGAGTGGATGAGTCCGTTGGAAGCGCACAAGGACCACCTCACCATCATCCAGGGCCTCTCCGGAAAAATGTGCACCACCGGCCACCACTCGTGGTGTTCCTCGATGGGTGTGTATAAGGCGAACGAACGTCTCAGCTCGATCAAGTGGGCCACTGTCGATTTTGAAATGGCGAAACTTTTCCCCTCGCCGATGGAGCACATCGAGCTCGCCTGTTTTCCCACCGATGGTGGCAACGCGCGTGGCGGTCTCGATGGCATCGCCAAAGGATTTTCCGCCCGTGGAGCACAACAACCGAACTATGCTTTCGGCGGCCCGGGCATTGCTGTGGATGAAATTTTCAAGTCAGTCTCCGCCGACAAAAACGATCAGGTGCGTTACCAACTCGAACGCAAGGTGCTGGAGTTCGCGGCAGGCAATCAAACCGAACTCGCCCGTCACCTCGCCGGCATCGAGAAAAAGAAAGTCGGCAACTACGCCAGCTCCATTGATGAAATCCGCGAGCGCGATCGCAAGATCGACCAGATGGCCGACGTCGTGCGCAAGCACGTTCCCAAGCTGGAAAGCAAGTATCTCTCGAACGACATGGACACCTACACGCGTCAGGTCGGCCACACCGAGGTGCTGCTCTCCGCACTGATATCCGGTCTCACCAACGTCGTCGCTTTCACTGTCGATGAGCTCGGCCACCACTACACCGGCATCCCCGGCATCGAGGGCGAGAAGGTCAACATGCACGACATCGGCCACGGCAAGCCGGTGAAAAATCTCACCGCCGAGGAAATTCGCAAGCGCACGGAAAACCACCACATGGAGCTGATGAATCGCATCGTCACCCGCCTCAAGAGCGTGCCGGAAGGCGATGGCACGATGTTCGACAACACCATGGTGTTTTACTTCCCTGACTCCGGTGAAACGCACCACAGCCACGGCTTCGAGTTCCCCTTCGTCGTCATGTCCGGTCGCAACAGCAAGATGAATCTCGGCAACCGCTACATCCGCCTGCCGTATTGGGGCAAGGAAGGGCACAAGACGCTGGGCAATTTCTACACCACCCTGCTCAACGCCTACGGCAACCCGATCAAGCACTTCGGCGACCTCGACCCCGGCCTCAAGTTCGACCAACTTGGCCCGATCAAGGAATTTTCGATGGCATGATCGTGGCGGAGGCCTCTGGCCTCCATGCCCAACCGTCACAGGGAATGGTGATCCGTCATCAGTGATTCCTATGGGCAGACGCGCTTCGTCCACCATCTCACCAGGTCCCACACACATGATTCGCAAAACACCCAAGATCATTGTTCTCGCCCTGCTACTTTGCCAAGCTCTGCGCGCACAGGAACCTGTCTATGACATCGTCGTCTATGGCGATTCCTCCGGTGCGGTCACAGCGGCCATCGATGCGAAACGGCGTGGCCATTCCGTGATCCTCGTCAATCCCGTTTCGTTCCCCGGCGGCATGAGCGCCAGCGGTCTCGGTGCGACGGATTTCCTGGGTCGGCAAAACACCTTCGGCGGCATCGCTGCGGAATTTTACCAAGGGGTCGCGGCTCATTACCAAAAGGATTTTGTCCGCAGCTTCGAGCCAAGCGTGGGGCACAAGGTGTTCCAAAAAATGATCGCCGATGCCAAGGTGGAAGTGGCATACAACGAATTGTTAGACCGCGCCAAGGGAGTGAAGATGAACGGCAAACGCATCGAGTCCATCACCACCCTCAGCGGCAAAACCTATCGCGGCAAAATGTTCATCGATGCCACCTACGTCGGCGATCTGATGGCCGCGGCAGGCGTGAGCTACACCGTCGGACGCGAGCCCGAGAGTCAATACGGCGAAACCATCGCCGGGGTGCGCCGCGGCGATACCAACCCGCGCGTGCACTACACGCAAAAAGACAAAGACCATTTCACCAAGGATGTGGACCCTTACGTGAAGCCCGGTGATCCAAGCAGTGGCCTGTTACCTTACATCGTGAAAATCGATGGACTGACCAACGGCCAGGGCGATAAAAAAATCCAAGCCTACAACTACCGCGTTTGTCTCACCACGGATCCCGCGCTGCGCATCCCCATCGAAAAACCCGAGGGCTACAAGGAGATCGATCACGAACTTCTGCTGCGCAACTTCGAAGCCGGTGACATGCGCATGCCCGCTCTCATCGAACCACTCGAAGGTCCGGGTTCGAAGGTCGATTGGAACAACATGCACGCCGTCGGCTCCGATCACCCCGGTGCCAACTACGCCTATCCCGAGGCGAGTTACGAGCGTCGTTTGGAAATCGAGAAGCAGCACAAAACCTACATCCTCGGCTTTCTCTGGACCATGGCAAACAGCCCGCGCGTACCCGAGGAAATCCGCAAAAAATCCGCAGCCTATGGCTTGCCGAAAGATGAATTCACCGACAACGGCAACTGGCCGTGGATGATCTACATCCGCGAGGCGCGTCGCATGGTCGGCGACTACGTCATGACCCAGCACGACTGCGAAGGCAAAAAATCCGCGCCCGATCCCGTCGCGCTCGGATCCTTCGGCATGGATTCACATTGCGTGCAGCACATCGTCACGGACAAAGGAACCGTGCAGAACGAAGGCGTTATCTGGCGCGTGCCGCCGAAGCCCTACGGCATTTCCTACCGCTCCGTGATCCCCAAGGTCGGTGAATGCGAAAACCTTTTTTCTCCCATCTGCCTCTCCACCAGCCACGTCGCCCATGGCTCGATCCGCATGGAACCGGTGTTCATGGCTCTTTCGCAGAGCTGCGCCATCGCCGCCAGCCTGGCCATCGAGAAAAACGTCGCCGTGCAAAAGGTGGATTACAAGGAACTCAAGGTCCGTTTGTTAGACGCCAAACAGGTGGTGGAGTTCCAACCGGCATCTCGTGCCAAACCATGATCCACCCACGCCATGGAAGGAAATCCCGCCTACCGGTGGTGCAAACGGGAATCCGCTTGTCAAATGCCTGAGGCTGGGTTTGCTTATCCCCGTGTGAAATCAAGCGCACTCTGTTTATGCCCAAGGTCTATATCAAAACGTATGGTTGTCAGATGAATGAGCGCGATACCGAGCAAGTCGCCCGCATGTTCACGGAGGGCGGCTACACGGTGACCGGCGATGAGACGGAGGCGGATGCCATTTTGGTGAATACCTGCTCAGTGCGCGACCAAGCGGAACAGAAGGCCCTAGGGAAAATGCGCAACCTCGGGAAAATGAGGCGCAACAAACCGCACGTGGTCTATGGCTTCATGGGCTGCATGGCGCAATCGCGCGGCAGCGAGCTTTTCGCCAGCATCCCCCACCTCGATGTGGTGGTCGGCACGCAGAAATACCACAAGGTCTTTTCCTACGTGGATGACATTTTGAAACGCCGCCTCGAGCTGCGCATGGATCATCCGGAACATTCGCTGCGCGGCGAAAGCGTTTGCGATGTGGAGGAGGAAGCCGGTTCGCAAAACACGATCCGCGATCACCTCACCAAGACCCGGCAAGTCAGCGCCTTTGTCTCCATCATGCAGGGTTGCAACATGCGCTGCTCGTTCTGCATCGTGCCGGATACTCGCGGCAAGGAACGCAGCCGGCCGATTGCGGACATCGTCGATGAGGTGAAACGCCTGGTCGATCAGGGCGTGAAGGAGGTCAATCTGCTAGGCCAGATTGTCAATCTCTACGGACGCACCGAGTTCCCCATCGTAGCCCGCAAGTCGCCGTTTGTTCAGTTGCTGGAAGCGGTGCATGAGGTCGATGGCCTGGAGCGCATCCGTTTTGTCTCGCCGCATCCCATCGGTTTCCGCGATGACCTGGTGCAGGCCTTTGTCGATCTGCCCAAGCTCTGCTCGCACATCCATTTCCCGATGCAGAGCGGCTCGGACCGCATCCTGCGCTTGATGAAGCGCCCCTATCGCCATGAGAAGTTCATGGAAATCTGCCGCAACATGAAAGCCGCGCGTCCGGACCTGGCGATCACCACCGATATCATCGTCGGCTTCCCCACCGAGACGGAAGAGGATTTCCTCGCCTCGTTAGAAACAGTGAAAGAGGTGCAATTTGCCAATGCCTTCATCTTCCGCTATTCGAAACGCCGTAACACCCCCGCTGCCGAAATGGACGGGCAAATCGAGGAGAGCGTGAAAGAAGAGCGCAACCAGCGCCTGCTCGATGTGGTCAACGACATCTGCCAACGCCAGCATGCCGAGTTGGTTGGGCAAACCCAGCGCATCCTCTGCGAAGGACTATCGCGCTACAATGACCAGCGTCTTTCCGGACGCACCAGCCAGAACCGCATCGTCGTCTTCGAGGGCGACATCGACCAATGCATGGGCCAAATGCTCGACCTTCACATCGAAGACACCACAGGTTTCACGCTGTATGGCTCACGCCAGACCACTACCGCGCCAGTGGGCGTGTAACTGGCGCTTCGGGCGGCTAAGCCTTGATTCCCGTGCCCTTCGAACGGGAAAAGTTTCCTCTCGCCAACTGCTGAAGCAGAATGCTTTCATTCCCGCAGGAGCGACCATGAAGATCACCAATCTCGCGAGCTGCGTGAAAAATCGCAGATCCAACTGAGTGGCATGACCCACCCTATCGTTCTGCCAATAAAATGAATCCCTACAAATGGAGTCGTGAAGAGCTAGAACACCGGGATATTCCCATCGCGGCAAAGGAATTTCTCGCCACCGTCGGACTTCCCCGGTTCACGGATTATCCAGCCCTTGAATTCGGGTTGTATGAGTCCGATGGCGCATTTGTGATCGGTCAATGTGGACCTGATCCTATGATCGTTAGGGAACCCTCGGGAACTGTGATCATGGAAGGCGAAGATGGCCAGGAAATGTACATGAATGCTCAAGTCGAGCACATTCCGTATTTCATCGAGCTGATCCTGAATGGAGGACGGCTAGACGATGTGGCTACCAAGATGATATCGCTAGACCCTAGATCATTAGAATCATTCGAGCACTGCTTTTGGGCTCAAGTGCTTTATGATTGCAAAGTTCAAGGTTTTCTCGAATGACCAAACAAGCACCCTTGGGTAGACAGCAAGTTCTGTAGAAAAAACAGCGGAGAGGGTGGGATTCGAACCCACGGATGGTTGCCCATCTTCGGTTTTCAAGACCGACGTTACATCGATTTTTTGTTGATTTTTCGTTCTGCTTTCACTTTGCTTTCACTTTTTCTTGCTTATTCTCGCATTTTGGCGCATGTTCTCGCGCATGGCGAAGAAAGCGAAAAAACCGGAGTTCACCCACTGCAAAGTGAAATCTATCTCAAATCCGCGCGCCCCGTGGCGCGTCTGGTATGATGCTGAGAGGGAGGGGAAGACCGTGCGCGTTTACAAGGCCTTTGCCGATGAAGCCGCCGCCTACACCTTTGCAGAGCAAAAGGACGTGGAAATCTCGAACCACGGCGTGAGATATGGAGACATGCCGCCCGAAGTCCGCCGCGCTTATGATTACTTTCGCGATCAGTCCGCAGAGCTTGCCGCACAGGGTGCCACGGTGCCACGTTTCGAAGACTTGGTATCCGGTGCCCTTTCGGAGATTCGCGCGCTCCACAATCAGAAAGCGGAAAATCAAATCACCGTTGCCGAGGCCTTAGCGGAGTTCCTGGCATACAAGCAGACCCGGGTAAAGTCGCGACAGCTCACCGACCTTACCGTGAGATTGAACCGTTTTGCGCAAGATCACGGCACAAGCCCCCTTGCCAGTATCACCGCAGCACAGGCGGAAAAATGGCTTGCATCGCTCCGCAGTCTAAAGAACCCCGAGAAACTAGCAGAAACGCCGTTCCTTTCGCCGCTATCGCGCAACCACTACCGCGCTGCACTACATGCGTTCTTTGCCTATGCCAGTGCCCCCGCGCGCGCTTTGTGCCCCATCAATCCCATTTCCCACTTGGAACCGGAGAAAGTGGAGACAAGCGAGCCGCAGGCCTACACGCCGCAGGACGTTGCCAAGATCATGCAGACTGCCCTGAACGAAAAGCCCGAGCTTGTGCCCGTTCTCGCCCTAGGCATGTTTTGCGGATTGCGCGTGTCCGAAGCCATCGAATCAGACATTGCCAAGATCACCAATGCGACCGGAGAGTTTCGCACCACAGGCAAGACAGGCGCGCGCATGGCACCCATGACCGAAGCCGCCGCCGCATGGCTTACAGCGCAACCACGCCGCACAGGGAAGGCATGGCCACAATCCCCCCGCGCGTTAGTCGATCAGATGCAAGAGCTTTTCACCTTGGCGAAAGTGGCACAGATCGACAACGGCGCGCGGCATAGTTTCATCAGCTACCGCACCGCAGAGATTCGCGACGTTGCTCGCGTTGCCGATGAATGCGGAAACAGCGTCTCAACCATCAAAGCGCACTATCGGCAACTTGTGACCACCGAGGCCGCAACAGCGTTCTTTTCGATCAGACCGGAAAGCAAGGCGAGTGATTCGAAAATCATCAAATTCAAAAAAGAGAAATCAGCATGAGCGCGAAGAAAAAAGCAATCATCAGACAAACTAGTTTTGCCCCTGAGGAAACACCCGAAGCCGTTCAGTTTTTGCAGGGTGAAGCCGTTAAGAATGCGCGCGCTTGCCATGTTGACGCGCTGAAAACAGACCCCTTTGGAGCAGATGGCTATGGTGACATTTTCGGCGCGCTTGTGCTTGGAAAGGCCACTACAGAGCAACGACGTTTTGCCGGAGAGTCTTTTTGTCAGTTGGTGAAAAACCTCGATTCACAGACTTTGGAAAATGTCTTCCGGCGCATCGTCGAGATGAAACAAGAGGCCGAGCGCATCAATCAGGAAAGCGCGCACCGAAACGCCCGAGCCTATGCAGCGTATGATGATTTTATTCAGCAGCACAAAAAGGAACCGTCAAAATTTCAGCTCAAAAACCACATCAAATCAAACTCGCACAAGTTTGGCGGGGGGTTCCCATATGATGACGACAAAAAGGCATGGACGCGAATATGGAAAAGCGCGGGGCTGAAAAACTTAAAATCAAAGTAGGCACGAAAGCCTAAATCAATGCCTACGACAGAAAGCGCAAAGCATAGCATGCTTGCGCTCGTATGGAATTACTAACGCATCCAAGCGCGCTACTGAAAAAGCCCGAAGTCGCAAAGCGTCTTTCGGTATGTCCGCGCATGATTGATACACTCGTTTCACGCGGTGAACTGCCATGCGTGAAAATCGGAAAAGCGATCCGGTTCAAAACCGAAGACGTTCAAGCGTTCATCGAATCGCAGCGGAAAGGAGGCAACAAATGAAACTCTTACCCGTTAGCGAAGCCGCCGCCGTGCTGGGAATCAGCAAGCGCACGTTGCAGCAACTCACCGCAGACCGTGCCGTTAGCTTTGTAAAGTTTGGCCGGAATGTCCGCTATGACATGGCCGATCTCGAAAAATTTGCAGAGGCGCGCAAAGTCCGCGCGATTGGCTGGAAAGCATCAAATCAATCTCCCCACCCTAACAAAACACAAACCACACCCTAAAAATATATGTCAACCAACAGAGAAAAAGCAAAAACACAGAAGGACCACCGCGCCCAACTCGCAGAGGTGAAGCAGGAACCGCAAAACGAACTCGACATGCTCGAAGCATACAAGGAACGACTCGAAGCAAGCGGCGACATGCTGTTCACTGGCAATGTCGAAGCATGCATCAACGACCGTTTGAAACTTGCCGAACTTCGCAGATGGATTGCAGAATACGAAGAATGGCCACCCGAAGACCGCGCAAACATCGCCGCTCAAAAATGGCTAGCAGAGAACGTGCTAGAAATTTGCCAGCATTTGCGCGATCAAATCGAAGCACGTTGCGCAGAACGTCCGAGCTTTGTAGATCGTGCCGCAAAAAAAGCCGCAGCGATCACCGCCGCGATGTTTGGCAGTAATGCCGACCGTGAAAAGCTAGCGGCAGAAAGGGAAGCCGCAGAGGCGGAAATCGAAGCCGCAGAGGCGACAGTTTCCGAGGCACTCGCAACCGTTCGCATGCTGGAAGTATCACCGAGCGAGCAGTTTTTCCATCAGGCATTTGCCGCCGTGGAACGCATCACGTTTCAGGCCTAACAGATTGCCCGAGTCATTGCGGGGGTTCTTCGCTGGCCGAGCAGCGTCTTTGACTCTCGGAACCTTTCACCACCAGACGTACGCCGATGCGGTGCAATCGGCAACCATTATGAAATTTTGCCTTATGAAAACAACAACCACCAAAACTAGCGGAAAATGGAAAATTTACAGACTGAAAAAGGAGGTGCCCGATGAGCCACCGCCACCACAAGCAAAAGCGAGCCAAGCGCATCGAATGGATGATTCTACAAGAAATCGCCAAGGCTGAAAAGCTACTCGATCAAAACGCCGAAGCCGCCGCCGTTCTAACGAAACAGCTCGACAATGAGCCGCGCGTACTGAAACAAGCATTTGCGGAAATCGAACAGGAAGGGGGAAAACTGTAATGAGCGCGAACCTTTCCAATGAACCCGCAGAGAAAGCCGTTTTAGGCCTGCTACTAACGGCAGAAATCACGCATGCCGAGATCGAAGCCCAAGGCATCACGCCCGAGCATTTTCACTGCTACCGGATGCCCTACAATGAGATTGCGAGCTTTGCCAGAAATGGCGGCGGTGATGTTTCCTTGCTTGTCATGCAGGCGCATTCAAACGGCACGCTCGACAGCATAGGCGGTGCGAGTTTCTACATTGGATTGCAGCATGAGGGCATCAAATCGGCGTTGCCGTCATACGTTCAAGCATTGCGACAAACGCACGGAAAACGGCTTGTGGCGCAAGCTGCGTGCATGCTGGCAAAAGACCCATCAAACGCCGAAGCCCTAGCGCAAATCGAAGCAGGAAAGCAGGAGATCGAACTTGCCAGCAATGGAAGCATTGCAAGCATGATTGAAGCGAGATCATTCAATATCTCAACCCCACCGAGCGACCCGCCGCCGATGGTGAAGCTAGGCGATCACGGCATTTTCACCGCTGGCAACCTTGGCGAGTTTCTAGCCGACCGCAAAGCAGGGAAATCATCAGCACTAAGCGCGATGCTTGCCGCTATGCTCGCCCCGCCACATTCACAAGGCGACTTTCTAGGCTTTACCGCAGAGAACCCCGAAGGAAAAGCCGTGGTGCATTTTGATACCGAGCAAAGCCCCGCAGACCATCACAATTTGATTTTGCGATCATTGCGCCGTGCTGGCATCAGCGAGCCGACCCCGTGGTTTTCTAGCTACTCTCTCACAGGCCTGAGCCTAGCCGACAGAACACGCTTCATTGACCACGTTTGCGAGCGAGAAGCGGCCAAGAATGGCGGATTGCAGATGGTAATCATTGACGGCATCGCAGACCTTTGTTGCGACCCTAACGACCCGCACGAAAGTTTTGAACTTGTGGACAAGTGGCAGAATTTCGCCGTGAACCACCATTGCGTTGTGCTAGTCGTTTTGCACTTGAACCCTGGCACTGAAAAAAGCCGTGGACACCTTGGAAGCCAACTAGACCGGAAAGTCGAAACGCCGATTCTTATCGTGAAAGACACAAAGGGAATCAGCTCGATGTTTTCAACCCACGCACGAAAAGCCCACATCCCACAAAGTGAAGCATTTTGCTTCCAATGGTGTGACAACGCAAAAATGCATGTCTCGATCACACAGGCCGAAAGGGACGCGGAAAAAGCCACATTTAAGCGCAACAAGGCGGCGGACGAAGCAAATCGAATCATGGCAGGATGCAAGCCGTTCACCTACACCGAGCTTGTGCAAGCCATCGAAGAAAGCACGGCGGTAGGTAGCAGAACCGCAAAAAGTCGCGTCCGAGATTGGCTAGAAAATGAGATCATCAACAAGCTACCGGACGGCACTTATTCATTGAAAAACTAGTGCAAAAACTAGTGCAAAAACCCTAACAGAAAACAACATGCAATTTGCACCAACTTTCACCGACAAAAACCGCCATGAGTGCAAAACGCACAGAATCGCCGCAATCATTGATTCACCAATGAAAACGGCACTTGGTGCAATGGTGCAAAAGTGGTGCAAATCAAGTGCAAATTGCACCCGTGCAAGTGCGCTAGTGCAATGGTGCAAGCCCCTTATATATAAGGGCTTGTACTTTTGCACCATGCACCGAACCTTGAAAACCATCACCAGCAAATCGGAACCATGAGCGACTTTTTCCCAAACATCCCGAGCAAGAAATCATCACCACCGACCCCGAGGCGGATTGTCAGAATCCTACTTGGCGAATCGGCATCACGGGCACTTGACGAAACGGGATTGCCAGCGTTCGCCGTTTGCGGATGCGAGCGACCACCAGACCAGCCCCGCCGATGGATTCTCTACTTGGCAGAGACTCGACACCCAAGGGCGCAAGAGTGCATCGAAATCTTGAAATCCACAGCAACGAAAGAATCCAATCCATGACCACCACCGACCTATTCACCACCGCACTAGCAATCCGCGCATGCTGTCACCTAGCCGCCGAACTACTCCGCACGCTATGACCACACCCCCAAGGACTAAAACGGGCAGGAATCGCCAACCACGCGCAAGGAAATGGCATGCTCTCCCCTCGACCGTTACCCCCCCCCGTGCGGGGGTTCAAGCAATCTTTTATTTACTGCAAAAACAGTCATCTGGTTCGTGGGTGTCTATACTTCCCATGCGACAACAAATCGAAAATCACAAAAATATCCATGAACGAAAAAATACCGCGCATCGCGCAAAACATGAGCCAGGCCGAGAACCTTTTCGGAGTGCCTAGGGACATTCAAAAACTCGCCAAGCGCGCAGGGTGCCCCGCATTCAGAGCGCAGCGCATCAATGGTGCCGAGTTGCTGCAATGGATTGACCAGAATCAAGACCTGATTGCCGCCGCGCATGAGGAAAGAATCGCCGGACAAGAAAATGCGGAATTGAAACGACAGAAACTTGCCGCGCAGGTTGAGCGATTAGGGATCACCATCGAAGCCGAGCAGATGCGACTTGACGTTGCCCGAGGCCTGCTATTGCCCCGTGCCACCGTTCGGGAATCGTGGTCGGCACAATGGGCCGTTATCGAAGATGAGGCCAAGGCGTTATTGCCAAGGGCGGAGTTTGTGGAGTTTATCTGGCGCGTAAAATCACGAATCTTATCTTGACTAAGATGAGTGATTTGCTAATGTATTGCCATGAAGCCAATCGATCTGAGCCGCCTATCACCGACCGAGCGTAAGAGCTACGAAACAGGACTTGCTATCGTGCAACGCAAACTTGCCGCCGCTCGTGCTGAAAAACCAACGGCGCAACAAATCGCGCAACATCACCTTGCCGTGGGCAAAGCGCAGGTTGCCGCACGACTCGCCGCTCCTACTATCGCCGCCATTGCGCACAAGGCCGCTAGCGTTGCCGCTCGTGCCGTTGCCAAGGAATTACGTAAGCCGATCACCACGACCAGCAAGACCATGGAATCAGGCCGGATTACTCGACACCGGATTTACAATATGGCCGCTTTCGTCTGAAAACTTTCGCTAGGGGTGCAATCCGCCGTGTTTGGCCGTCTGTCTCGAAAATGAGGCAGACGGTTTTTCATTTCATCGCACAAGCCGATTCTAGGCACTTGCCCCGCATCTGGCATGAATACGCGCCCGAGCTTTGAAAAGCCCGCCACGCGCAAGCGCGCAGCATCATTCAACCATCACCGACCGCAGGCGCATCAGCATCTGGCGGCAACTCATCTTTGAAGCGTGCGAGGTATGAAAAATATGCAATCCTCTCGTGAGTCCTTGTCCGATTGCCGCATGCTTCAATCAGAACGTCTTGAGGAACAGAATCAACAAAAAGCGCATACTTGGAAACCTTGTCGATTGTCAGAGCATCCGCTAAAATAACTTGAAACGGCTCCCCCTTTTCAGATTCTCGATAATAGCCCTCAATATCGGGAAACTCGAAACCATGGCCATCGATGCGAGCGACATAGCAGGGAATCCAGTTTGTTTCTGACATGGTGGGCAATGGTTGATTTGTTGAGTAGTTGAAAAGAGGCGGAAAAGCTGCTTTCACTTTGCTTTCACTTTTTGCCCCCTTATTCGTGCTTTTTGATGCACTTTGACGCACTTCGGATTTTCACAGAACCAGCGTAAAAAACATCAAAAAACCTTTATTTATTAATGGATTTTATGGCGGAGAGGGTGGGATTCGAACCCACGGATGGTTGCCCATCTTCGGTTTTCAAGACCGACGCGATCGACCACTCTGCCACCTCTCCTTGGTGCTGCGGGTCGCACGACACTAAAGGAGGATAGCTCCGCTTGGCAAGCAAAAGTCGGGAATTCTCAATGCAAGGAGGTTTTTTCCCTCGACCGCACGGATGCGCTTTGATGCAGTGCTGTTGTGCAGCCCTTGGTGAGTGAAGACGCCTATCAATTCACGCCACCGCGTGAGAGCAGCTTCTGGCCGTGGGTCATGGGCCTCGTGGTGCGGCATTTCATGCTGCCACGGGCAGGGATCGAATCCGTGGAAGTCAAAGGGGGAGACAAGCTGCGTCGCGCGATCGATGCCGGAAAGGGAGTGCTCATCGCACCCAATCACTGCCGGCCTTGTGATCCCCTGCTGCTCTCCGCCTTGACCGCGGAGATGGGAGTGCCGCCTTACATCATGGCCAGCGCCCATCTCTTCCGCAGTCCCTGGATGCGATGGTTGCTACCGCGCATGGGAGCCTTCAGCATGAACCGCGAAGGCATGGACCGTGAGTCGCTGAAGCTGGCCAGTGGCATTCTGGCAGCAGCAAAGCGACCCTTGGTGATTTTTCCCGAAGGAGTGATCACACGCACCAACGACAGGGTGATTCACTTGCAGGAGGGGGTTTCATTTTTGGCGAGAAACGCGGCCAAATCGTGTCGCGAAAGCGGTGGCGAAGTCGTAATTTTTCCTGTGGCCCTGCGATACCGGTTCATGGGCCCATGGGAGGATTCGGTTCTGCCGGTGGTGGAGAGACTGGAACAACGTTTCGGCTGGAAAGCGGCTTCCACTCCCCTGCTGGAGCGGGTATTGCGCCTGGGGCACGGTTTATTGAGCTTGAAGGAGGTCGAGTATTTCGGCGTGGTGCAGCAAGGAAGCATGGAGGAAAGACTGGCTCGGTTCATGGAGGGGGTGCTGGCCCCCATGGAGCAGGAGTTTCTCGCAGGGCGCAGCGAAGACTCAACGGTTATGCGCGTGAAAAATCTGCGCAAGGCCCTTCTTCCCGGACTGGTCAGCAGCTCATTGCCGGCCACGGAACGCGAGAGACGATGGAAACTGTTGTTCGACCTGGAGGTGGCACAACAGGCCTATCATTTTCCGCCGGACTACATCACTCAGAATCCCTCTCCCGAGCGGATCATTGAGACCGTGGAAAGATATGAGGAGGCTCTGGGGTCCCGCCAGCCGACGATTCATCGACCCATGAAGGTCATTCTCACGGTGGGCGACGCCATGGTGGTGGACGCGAAACGGGAGCGGGGCACCTCAGATCCCTTGATGTCAGAGCTACGAAATCGCTTGCACGAGTTGTTGCAATCCGAGTGAAAAAGCCACCTGCGAAAAAAAATTAAAAAAAATTAAAAAAAGTGTTGACGTCGCGGGTAAACCTAGTAACTTTCCCGTGTCGCAAGTCGACAAAGGCGGTCCGATCATCACGCACTAGGTTTTGGGTTTTTCCTAGGCTTTCTGATCGGGCCGCTTCATTTTTGGGGTGACGCCAAGATTCGCACACCACTTTGTCCCAACCATGGACGATTCCCTAACCCGTCATCATAACCACGCAGGCCATGATGTAGATTCACAAACGGATACTCTTGGCATCACATGGCTCAGAATCATGTCTGGCAAATGGATTCATTCGCCCATCCCATGTGGAAAGCCATGGAACCATGCGTGAAAAAAGGCATGGGCCGAAGCCCATGCCTTGATAATAATGTGTGATTTGACGAAATCAGAAGTGGTAACGAGCACCAATTTCGTAACCGACGTTGTTGTCGATTTCTGCACCACCGATGTTGAGCTGGTCGAGCCACAGGTAGCGAGCACCACCGTAGAGTTCCCAGTTATCGTTGACGTCATAGGCCAAGCCCATGGAGGCCTGAGCAAAGAAATCACCATCGTTGTCGGTTTCACCGAGCAACTTGGTGCGGGTGAAAGCATAACCCAGACCAGCGCTGATGTAACCTTTGATGTTCGCGAACAGCACGCGCTCAGCCTTCAGGTTGAAGGTGATGGGGATGATGTCAACGTTGATACCGGTCGTCGAGGACAGCAGGTTGTCTTGGGAGTCAAACTCGCTGAAACGGAGGTCGGCATCACCATCGAGGAATCCGACTTCCAAGTAAGCAGCAAGGTCGCAGCCGAGGAACTGCATGCCGAGATCGCGACCGACGTGCAGCGTGTACATGTCGAAGTCGAAATCACTCACGTCGTAGTGATTGCCGGTGGTACCGCGCGCGCGGGAAAGATCGTTGGGTCTGTAGCCACCGTCAGCAAGAACATCGAAACCTCCGCCATCCGGGTCGAGACGGTTGGCAACGGAGTCGAAGTTGCTGTCATTGCTGACTTGACCGAAGCCAACACCAGCAAACCAACCACCAAGGGTGGGAGCGGGGGCGGGAGCGGTCATGACGGGAGCGGTTGTTCCAGCGATCGCCGTAGCGGTCACTGAACCTGCAGCTGTGATAAGAGTTAGTAGCTTCATAGCGTCGCTATGCTGCCAAAAATCCCCCATCTGACAAGAAAAAAAACCGGGAATTTCGCAGATCTGAAATTTTTGGATTGATGAGTTGATTTTCTGAAGGAGGGGCTACCCAGCATTTTTTTTCATAGTTGGCAAGCTCCCTGCTTGAAGCATGGGAGAATAACCCGTGAACACATTATTTAATGGATACCAGCCCTGGGCGGGCTTCGATGAAATGTTTGCCGCAGATGGCTCTGTGCGGCCCTGCTGCTCCTCGCTTCACAAGATCTTTGAGGGTCTCTCGCAAAAGGAATTCGAGGAGCGCAAGGCGGCGTGTGACATGTATTTCCTGCGTCAGGGCATCACGTTCAATGTCTATCATGATGACAAGGGTACGGAGCGGATTTTCCCCTTCGATCCTGTGCCACGGGTGCTGACGGCGGCGGAATGGGAGCATTTGGAGGCGGGGTTGACCCAGCGCATCGTGGCTCTCAATTTGTTTTTGCACGACATTTACCACGATCAGCACATCCTCAATGACGGCACGATCCCCCGCATGTATGTGGATGAGGCGAAAAACTATCGTGAGGCCTTTCGCGGCATGGATGTGCCGAAGGACATTTACATTCACATTTGCGGGTCGGACCTGGTGCGCGGCAGTGACGGGCGGTTCTATGTGCTGGAAGACAACGGTCGCTGTCCGTCGGGAGCGTCGTATCTGCTAGAGAACCGCAACGCGCTGAAGCGAGCTTTTCCGGCCTTGTTCGAAACATCGGACGTGCGCCCGCTGGACTCCTATCCGCGTGAACTGCTGAACATGCTGCGCTACATTTCCCCGGTCAGGGAAGGCGATCCGGTGTGTGTATTGCTAACACCCGGTTGCTACAACAGCGCGTATTTCGAGCACTGCTACCTGGCACGCGAGATGGGCATACCAATCGTGGAAGGCCGCGATCTGGTGGTGGTGGACCAATTTGTCTTCATGCGCACCACGCGGGGCTTGCAGCGGGTGGATGTGATTTATCGACGCATTGACGATGACTTCATCGACCCCGTGGTGTTTCGCAAGGATTCGATGCTGGGCGTGCCGGGCTTGATGAGTGCCTACCGTGCCGGCAACGTGGCCTTGGCCAATGCGGTGGGAACGGGAGTGGCGGACGACAAGGTGATGTATACCTTTGTGCCGAAAATGATCGAATACTACCTCGGTCAGGACCCCATCTTGCCGAACGTGGAAACCTACCTGGCATCGGAGGAAAAGGATCTATCGTATATATTGGACCATCTGCCGGAACTGGTGGTCAAGGCGGCGAACGAATCCGGCGGCTATGGCATGCTGATGGGACCATCGGCCAGCAAGAAGGAGATCGAGGAATTCCGTGCGAAGTTGATCGAGGATCCGCGCAACTACATCGCGCAACCGGTGGTGTCCCTGTCACAATCACCGACGTGGACAGGCGAGGAAATGTCGGGCCGCCACGTCGATCTGCGGCCTTACATCATTTACGGCGAGGACGTGAAAATCGTGCCCGGTGGTTTGACCCGGGTGGCGCTGACCAAAGGTTCCTTGGTCGTGAATTCCTCCCAGGGCGGTGGCAGCAAGGATACCTGGGTCCTGCGCGCATGATGAATTTTTTACCCTGAACATACGATGTTATCACGAGTAGCAAACACGCTCTATTGGATGGTGCGATATGTCGAGCGGGCCGACAACCTGGCTCGATTGATCGATGTCAACGAACAGCTCTTGTTGGACTGGGAGCGGCTGGACAGCGAGCGCTTGCGCGACTTTTGGATGCCCATCGTGTGGAGCGCGGGCGATGACACTCTCTACAGCGAACTTTATGGCAGCGGTCACAGCGCGGATGTGATCCGTTTTCTCACCGATGACCGCCGCAATCCGAACAGCATCGTTTCCTGCATCGCTCAGGCACGGGAAAATGCCCGCACGGTGCGCGATCAATTGTCGGATGAACTGTGGGAGGAGCTCAACTCGCTCTATCTGTTCACGAATTCTCAGGAGGCGGAAAAAATGCTGCGCGATGACCCGCCCCGCTACTACGGTCAGATCCGTCGCGCGGTCTTCACATTCCAAGGCATCGCCTCCTCCACGATCGACCGCGGCATGGGTTGGGAATTCATGGATTTGGGGCGTCATCTGGAGCGAGCGGACAAAACGACCCGCTTTCTCGATATCTCCACGTTTCTGCCGCAATCGACCACCAGCGCCATGCACTGGAATGCTATTGTTCGCTCCTGCGGTGCAATCGGTGCCTACCGTTCACTACACGCGGGCATCGTGGAGCCGCGCAAAGTCGTCGATTTGCTGGTGTTTTCCCGGACTTTTCCGCGCAGCGTGAGGTATTGCATGTCAAGGGTGGAACACTGCCTCCATGCGATCTCCGGCACGCTGACGGGCGACTTCAGCGACAATGCCGAGCGCATCACCGGCCAGGTCATGGGACGACTGAACTACGGTGTGGTGGATGAATTTCTCAGTGCCGGCCTGCATGAAGCACTGGATGACTTGCAAAAGCAATTCAACATGATCGGTGAGGCTGTGTTTGAAAGCTATGTGCTGATGCCGCACGTGATTGATACCTCCCTGCCATCAAACCACAGCTCCGCCACCGTGCGGGCCTGGAAATACCAACAAGAACAAGAGCAGCAATGATGCCCGCGCAAGACGGCACCGAGCATGGGTCTTGCCAGCATGAAGCAGGTGCCCCATACTCACGGGCGTCGATGATAGGCTCCAAGCTACAAGTCAGTCATTCCACCCTCTTCGAATACGCATCCCCGGTGGTGGATAGCGTCAACACGCTGCATTTGGAACCGCGCACCTTTCCCTTCCAGCGCACGATCTCCTCGACGATCCGGATCCTGCCCACCACGCGGATCCGTCGTTTCAGTGATTGGTACCAGAACATCACGCATCACTTTGAGATTATCAAGCCGCACCAAAGACTGGAAGTCCACAGCCGCTTGCGCGTGCACAACCTGCCCTTGGTCATTCCCGAGCGCAGCCTGGCGGCAAAAAAAGAAGACCTGGCGGATGCCTCCACACGCGAACGCACATGGTCGTTTTTGCAAGACAGCACCCTGGTGACCCATCACTCGGAAATTTGGCGTCTGGCCATTGACCTCTCTCACGGCATCCGCTCCCTCCATGAGCAAGCGCTGGTGTTCATGCGTTGGATCCATCAGAATTTTCACTACCAACCGGGAGCCACGATGGCGAACACCCCTCTGGAACAAGCGTTCGCCATCCGCGCCGGGGTCTGCCAGGACTTCACGCATATGATGATAGCCCTGTGTCGCGCGATTCAACTGCCCGCGCGCTATGCATCCGGCTATCTCTACAATGGCCCATCCGATCTCCTCGTCGGCTCCCAAGCCTCTCATGCCTGGTGCGAAGTCTATCTCCCCTACGTCGGCTGGATCGGCTACGACCCCACCAACGCCACCCTCGCCGATGAGCGCTACATCAAGATAGCGGTGGGGCGGGATTACGAGGACGTGGCCCCGGTCAAAGGAACCTATCGCGGCACATCCTTGAGTGCCATGACGGTGAAAGTGGTGGTGGAAAAGATCGATTGATGGCTCTGTCAGGAAGATGGTCTGAGGATGCTCGCGCGCCGGTAAAGTCCGTTCTTGCATTTCCGGCGCACTGGCGCAGTATCAATACCGTGAAATACAATATGGTGAAAGTGTTAGTCCTGCTCTTTTCGATCGCCGGGGGCAGCTGTCTCGTCTGGAATGCATCCCAGCGTGGCCAGCGAAAAGATCCCGCGCCTTCCGAAGCAACAAGCGCAGCCGGAGACAAAAAAACGAGAGTCACCGATGCGGAGGTGAAAGCAGCACAAGAGGACATGATGCGTTCGTCGAAGTCCGGACATATCATGAGCGAGGAAGCAACGCGCAAGATGCTGGAAGAGCGCCAGGAGCGGAGGAAAGACAATGAGCCCAAGCCCGAGGATTTGGCTCCTTCCAGCAAAGTGATGCGCATCGTCGGTCCTGATCGACTGAAAGAAGTGCAGCAGCAACTCCAGCCATCGCCGCAACCAGAACCGCAAGACGGATCCAACGAGAACCCCCGATGATGTTTCAGGATGCATTCTATGCTCTGGCAGCACCGCTGCTGAGTTTGCTGATCTTGATGGCAATCTTCGCTCCGCTGGAACAATGTTTTCCGGCAAAAGTGCAGAAATTTTTCCGTCCGGCATGGTTCACCGACTTGTGTTTTTTCCTCGGCCAATACCTTGTGTGGGGGACTCTCGTCTTCGGGGCGCTGGCTTGGTTGGCACCGTGGTTGACCGGATGGGTGCCTGTCTCCCTGCGTGCCGCTGTCGGCTCCCAACCTTGGTGGCTCCAGGCGCTGGAAGTCGTTTTCCTGAGCGATTTGTTCATCTACTGGGGTCACAGACTCCAGCATCAGGTGCCATGGTTGTGGCGTTTTCATGCGGTACATCACAGCGCGCAGCATCTCGATTGGCTGGCTGCGCACCGTGAGCATCCGCTCGATACCATCTACACGGTCGGGCTGATCAATCTACCAGCCTTTTTGTTGGGATTTGATCTATCGACCTTGGCGGGTTTCACCGCATTTCGCGGGATCTGGGCGATTTACATCCATTCGAACGTGCGCCTCCCGTTAGGTCCGTTGCGCCTGTTGATCGGAGCTCCCGAGTTGCACCATTGGCATCATGCGAAAGAGCGGTTTTCCGGAAACTATGCGAACCTGTCTCCGCTGATGGATTTACTTTTTGGCACATATCGCCATCCCGGTCATGAGCCGGCTGAAATGGGCCTGGCAGAGCCATTTCCCCGCGGATATCTCGGTCAACTGATGCATCCCATCTGGCCGCGCAAAAAAAGAAAATGAGCGATGAACGAAATTCTTTGCTTGCCATTCGTGAAAACCTCTGCTTCTCTTTCCGCCCGTTCGTAAAGTACGGGCTGTAGCGCAGCCTGGTAGCGCACTTGCCTGGGGGGCAAGGGGTCGTGGGTTCGAATCCCGCCAGCCCGACCATTAACAAGACCACCTTCGTGAGAAGGTGGTCTTTTGATTTTCCGGGTAATGTGTCGCAAAAGGTAGTCGCAAAAGTCCAAAAAAAATGAGCAGCCCGAACGGGGCTGCTCAAAGAGATCAATGGACCGGGGAAATTATTGCTTGCTTTGCTTTTCCGCCATGGCCTTGAGGCGCTCGATGTTCATGTCGATGTTCTTCACATCGGCGGGAAATTCCTTTTTCATTTCTTCGAGTTTCGCAATGGCTCCGGCGAAGTCCTTTTTCATCATGAGCGGGACGACGTTGGTCTTGAAGTAGTTGCCAGCGGCTTGCTCTTTTTCTTTTTCCTTGGCATAGGCATCGACGTCGAAGGTGCCCGCGACGATGGAGTCGAGGAGATCCTGCTTGAGTCGTGCTGGGTGGCCGATCCAGTTGATTTTGCCTTTGTGGACCACGAAGGCGCAGGGGATGCCGTTTTGTCCGGCAGCTTTGAGCCAGTTGGTGGCAAAGGCTTTTTCGCCATCGGCCACAACGTTGTAGCTCATCTTGTCGCCTTGTTTCTCAATGAAAGCTTTGACTTCCTCCGCGGATTTTCTCTCCCAGACATTCACACCAACGACGGTGATTTTGTCTTTGTTGGCTTTGGCGATCTCGCTAAGGTGCGGGAAGGCGGCGATGCAAGGACCGCACCAGGTGGCCCAGCATTCGAGGATGTAGGTCTTGGCGGGATCGATGGTGACAGCCTCGCCCTTGTACCATTCGGTGACTTTGAACTCCGGAGCAGCGTCGCCGACTTTGAGTGTCGTGGCGGGGGCGGCTGCCGCAGGCTGAGCCTGGGCGGAATTGATGGTGGCAGTGGTGGCGGAGATGGCCAGTACGGCGGCGAATGTGAGTGCGTTTTTCATTGGATGGAGGATTGTGTCCCTGCATGCAGCGAGGGCGAGTGGGTGGATTGTCTGATATTTTTTCGGTGACAGGAAAAATGACGGGTCAACCGCCCTGCTGTTTGAGCGAGACGAGATACTCGATCAGGTCGGTGAATTCTTTGGTCGTGAGGCCGGCGGCCAGGCCCGGTGGCATCATGCTGGTGCCGGGGTGTTGTTCTTCTTTGACATCGGCACGTTTGATCTGGCTGGCGGCACCACTGATGTCGCGCAAGCTGACCACGCCGTCCTGCTCGGCGGTGACGAAGCCCATTTTCATGGAGCCGTCTTTCATGGAGAAAATGGATGTCTGGAAGCCTTGGGCCACGACTTTGCCGGGATCGAGGATGGACTCGATGAGGTAGTCGCGCTGAAACTTGGCACCGGCGGCACCAAGGTAGGGGCCTTTTTGCTCGGCGGCGGGATCCACGCTGTGGCAGGCGATGCAGCCCTGAGCGGTGTAGAGTTTGGCACCGTTGGCGATGTCGCCTTTTTCGCTCATGGCGATTTTGGCAACCTCCTCGGGCTTGAGTTCCATGACACGCTTGCCACCCTGGTTCGTCTGGGCACTGGCAATGGCGGCTTTGGCAGCCTTCGCAGCATCGATGGTTTTTTTGTTGTCGAAGGTGATGCCCGCTTCGATTTGTTTGTCAAAGCCTGGCAGTTTCATGTCGGCAAGGGCGAGGAAGAAGCCGACCTCCTGCGGGTTCTTGTCGGCGATCTCGCGCACTTGTTTTTTCCAAGGTTCCTTGGCGAGAGGTGAGTTGAGCACGGTGAACATGGCACGCCAGGCGATGCGTGAAGCGCTGTCGTTGGCTTTTTTACCGATGTCGTTGAGCTCCTTGATCTCGGTGCCGCGGGTAGTTTCGTTGACAAAATCGTTGATCATCTGATCGGCGGCTTTGTCGCGTTTTTCGTCCTCCAGCCAAGCGGCGAGTACGTCGATGCGGTTGCGGGTGGCTTTTTCCTTGCTGCGCAGAAGAGCGGTGTAGCACTGGATGCGCTGGTCCCATGGGCGCTTGGCGTCTTTAGCCGCGTTGATGAGAATCGTGGCGGTGGCGGCATCCACAGCGGTCATGCCGAGGGCGGTGGTGACCGGGTCGAGGTTGCCGAGTTTCATTTTCGCGACATCCAGGCGATTTTTGGCGAAGACTTCGATCAGGGCACTGCTGTCGCTGTCACTGACTTTGGTGAAATTTTTCTCAAGGCTGGCCTTGATGCGATCGGATGCTTCCCATGTGATTGGATCGTAGTAAGGGCCACGGTCATCGGGGCGGGTGTTCCACCAGTGATTGAGGTCCCAGGGTTTTTCCTTGTGCATGAGACGGGCCAAGGCGCTCATGGCACCCACGCGCAATTGATTGTCCGTGGTGTTGGTGGCCACGGTGATGAGGCCATCCACGCTTTCATCAGAATGCAGTTGTTGCAGGGCGAGCAGGGCGGTGCGCTGTTGGGGCGATTGTTCCAGCGCGGCGAGGCATTGCTTCACGGCATTGAGTTCAATCAGGCACTGGACAGCGATGTGCGGGAGAATGTAGTGCTCATTCTGCTCGAACTTCGCGCCTTTTTTCAGCTTGGAGGGATCGTTTTCGAAAGTGGCTGCGGCAGCGAGGATGGCGGGGGCGTTTTCGGCTTTGCCGAGGCGGGCGAGGCCAATCATGGCCTGGCGTTGCACGCGGGGGTTCGGATCTTTCAGGCCATCGAGGTAGGGTTTGACCGGCACGTTGGCGAGTTCTTTCTTGCGGTCGGTCATGGCGCGCAGGGCAAACTCGCGGATGGCAGCATCCGCCGTGGCGGAGGCGAGCGCGGGGTTGGCCTCGGCTCCCATGAGCTGCTTGTATGTGAAAATCGCGGCCACGCGGGCGGGCACACTGAGTTTTCCGTCCTGAATGTAGCTTACCAGAGCCTTACTGAAGGCGGGCTTTTTGCCGCGGGCGATGATTTCGCGCTGCGTTTCCAAACGAGCCACAGCCGAGGGCGAGATCACGCCTTTCACCAGTGCTTCATCGCCGAGTTTTTTCAGATCGGGAAACGGGGTGTGGGTGGCACCTTCTACCACGACCTGCTGGACGAGACCTACGGCCTTGCCATCGCCGGAATACTTGAAGCCGCCATCGCGCCAGTCGGCGAGGTAAATGCGCTGCGAGCCGTCCACATCCATGTCGATGGCACGGGCCTGGTCATGGAACACATCTTGATCGGTGACGAAGGTGGCCTCGAAGGGCTTGAGCGGGTGACGGTGGAATTTGCCGGTGGTCCAGTCGCAAGTATAGAGTGTATCACCAAATCCTTCGGGAAAATTCGGCTCCTGCAAGTAAAGCCCGCCTGTGCCGGAACCACCGCCGTAGTCGGCGAGGGGGGCGAGCATTTCGTCTTTGAAGTTGTGGTAAAACTTCGGGTAGCCGTGATTGGCGTATTGCACAAAGTGGTGCAGGCGGGTGTTCCAGCCCTTGCCATCGTTGGTGTTATCGCGAGCGAACATATCCAGCGTGGGGGAAATGGCCACGTCGCAGATGTTGCGGCAATAGAGCGCGTAGGGCTCCATTTCCGAGCCATCGGGCCGCACGCGCACCACGCCGCCACCGAACAAGGTGTAAACCGTGCCATCCGCGCCTTTGGCCGCAGGCATGCCGAAGTCACCCACGGCGACGTAGAGCCAGCCATCGATGCCCATGCGCACGCCGTTCGTGGTGTGGTCGGCCCCGCGTGGGTGCTCGATCCCCCAGCCGAAGCCCTTGACCAGTTCCTTGCTTTCCTCCGCCACTCCATCGCCGTCTTTATCGGTGAAAGCGGAGAGATAGGGCGGATGGATGATATACAGAGTGTCACGCAGGAAATGCCCGCCGCGCGGTGAGTGCAGGGTGGGGACGAAGTCTTTGAACTGATCCGCCTTGCCATCGCCATTGGTATCGCGGCAACGGATCACCTTGCCGTAGCCCTTGACGTGACCGAGTGAGCCGTTCGGGTCCGAACTGACATACACATCGCCATTCGCCGCCGCAGAGAGAGCCGTGGGGTAATTGACATCGGGATATCCCGCGTAGGTTTGAATCTTGAAACCGGCGGGAACCGCGAGCGAGGTGCCCACCAATAGCAAAGGAGAAAGTCGGATCAGGGTTTGAGAGTTCATCGGCGGCATGATTACGCGCAGACGCAGCCCCATGTTACAAGAGATTTGCGGATCTGTGGCAGGAGATGACGCAAAAAACGACGAAGCCCCTCACGGCTCACCCTGCGGGAAAATTTCCTCGATGGGTGACTCGATTTTTTGATCGACCCAGCGTTCGAGGGCGGCCTGCATGACGGTGAGAACTTGCGGGTGATCGTTGGCGACGTTGCGCTCGCAGTGTTTGTCCTCCGCGATGTGGTAGAGGCGGAAATGGCGACCGCCATCGGCGCGCGGGGTCATGATGAGCTTCCAGCGCTCGGTGCGCAGCATGCGTTCCTTGGCGGCGATGAGACGCTGTTCATACTCGGGCTTGAGCACGAAGTGATAGTCGTAATTTTCATCGATGTAGTTCAGCTCATCCATGGGCGGTAGCGGCGGGCGCACCACATCCTCCACGCGGAACTGAATGAAGGGGAAGCCAGTTTCGGCGTAGAATGGCAGGGATTGCGCTGCGGCAGGATCACGCAGCCAGGGTGCCACGCTTTTTCCCTGCCATGAGTCCGGCGCTTTTTTGCCTAACAGATCGAGAAGGGTCGGGGCGATGTCGATGCTGCGCACGACTTGCGGAAATACCCGCGGTGCTGTGCCGGGAACGTGCATGATCCAGGGGATGTGATTGGTCTGATCACCGCCGTGGAAGCTGAGTCCATGGCCGAGGGTGGCACCGGGTTCGTAGAGATCATCGCCGTGATCGGAGGTGATGATGACGATGGTTCGCTCCGCCAGACCGTGTTGTTCGAGCGCGGTCAGGATTTTTGCCACGCAGTCATCGAACTGCCGCGTGCAGCCGTCGTAGAGGGCGGAGATTTGGCGCATGTCCTCGGCGCTGAGTTGGTTCCATTTGTTTTCCAGATCAGTGCCGCCGATGAAGGCATCGATGTCGAAATCCACGGACGTTTTGTTTTTTCCGCGATAGTTCGGATCGGCGAACATGCTGTTGTAGGGTTCCACCGAGCGATAGGGAAGATGATTGCAGGAGTAGAAGACATGCGTGAAAAACGGCTGACCGGATGCGGCGGATTCGGCGAGTTGTTTTTCCACGCGCCCGGTCACCACCTCCGGAGTGACGAACTGGGCGAAGGACTGGATTTCCGGGAAAACGAGATATCCGAGATCATGATCGAAGTAGAGCGGCACGATGAAATGAGCCATGATCACGGCCTGGCTCATGTAGATTTTGAAGCTGTCGAACGAGGATGCCTGCACCTGCTCGTATCCCAGGGAGATCATTTCGTAGAAGCCGGCGCACCAGTCGCCGATCGCACTGGTGCGGTAGCCTTGTTGCTGCAGCTCAGCGGCGATGGGACGCACGGTTTCCTGGGTGGCGGCGACTTGTTCCTTGCCCGGATACATGTGGCGGAAGCCGTGGCTGTGGGGGTAGAGCGAGGAGTTGAAGCTGGTATTGGACTCCAGGGTGGAGGCGATGGGAGTGAAGCAGTGCGTGAACACCTGCGAGCGGGCGGCGAGGGCATCGATGGTCGGGGACACACCGGCTGCGGCAGGGCCATCCGTGCGCTGGGGACGGTAGCCGGTGAAGCCAAGCCTATCCCCGCGCAGCGAGTCGGAGCCGATGATGATGACATTCATCGGGCGATCCGCGGATGCGGCGGATGCTGATGCGGCGGTGATGGCACCGGCTTTGGAACTCATCATCCAGATACCTCCGGTGCCACCGATGACGATGGCGATTGACGCCATACGGAGTTTCGGACGTGACCGCCATTGTTGCCAATGCCATATCGAGGCCACGGCGACTGCGACCAGCGGCAGGGCGGAGAAAACAAGGGCATTCAGCCAGGCGGGGAACCATCCGGTGAGGTGCATATACCAGGAACCGACCTGAGACTCGTGGAGGAAGTAGGGGCGGGTGGAGCAGAGTCTGAGAATGAAAAAACCATGCACAACGGCGAGCAAAAGAAGCGCGCGTGAGATGGACCAGATGGCGCGCGGTTTACAGCGCCGCTCCCACAATGACCATGCGGGGTAGATCAGATACCATGCCGCCATGCCCAACATGGCGTAGGCGATGACGATGTAGAGATTTTGTCCTAACAGAAATGCCAGATGTTTCTCGCGGGCCAGCGCGCTGAACTTGTTCTCCATGCCGCTCGATTGACTCGTCAGGCGCACCAGACCATGGGCGTAGTGATAGAGCAGGAAGAGACACAAACCGGCGAGGAAATGCCGGGCTCTGGGCGTGGGATGAGGCATGGATCAGTCGTAGATGGATTTTGGCGCGGAGTTGCGAATGAAGCTGTCGCTGATCATTTCCTGAATCACCACGGAGTCTTTCGCTTTCATGCCGGGGGAGCATTGGATGAGGCAAATCAAATGGCGTGATCCAGCGTTCTGGGCGGCGACGATGCGCTGGTGGGTCACGGAATGACGTCGCACGTAGCCATAGAGCACCATCTCGCTTTTCGCTTTGGTGAGGCGGTAGCAGACCCAACTCGTCTCATCGATGAACTCGCCGAGGTAGCGGGGTGTCTCCTCCACCTCAAGGCGATAAGCGATGGGAGTGAACGGTTTTTCCGCGGCGTATTGCTCCCAGGGCATGGCTTGGAAATCGACGAGACTGTCCCAATCGACAAGCACCTGGGTATCCGAGATTTGTTCCAACACGAGCGCCTCCCCTTTTTTTTCAGACCTGGTGACCAAAACTTTCCAAAAACTGCGTCCGCCGATGGTAAGCGGTTGGTATTTGGTGATGACATCGCAAGCTTCCGGCGCGATAGGCATTTTCCCGTAGAAAGCTTCCATGCGCGCGCGCATCGCATCCGGCTGGCGCACGTGTCGGATTTTATCGTCGATGGTGGTGGCCGCGTAGAATGCCCGCACGGTGCGCTCGATCGATTGGACAAGAAGTTCCGCCGTATCGACTTGCGGCTGGGAGAGGACATGCTGGGTCTCGACGATGCGAATTTCCGCACGGCGGTTGTTTTCCACGACCCGGTAAGTGCCCACGGCAATGACGATGGCAAGAGCGATCAACACGGCGATCCAGCCAACCGGAAGCTTGTAAGATTTTTTTCCCCAATCGTGTTCAATGGCATTCGGGTCGTAGGTGACCTCCGGTTGCATGATTTCATCGATGGTGTATTCCACGCTTTTGCCCTCGAAAAATGCCCGCTTGGGTTGTTCATCCAGGGTGGTGACCTCGTTTTCAGGCGTTGGAGGAGGAGCTTCCTCGACCAGTCTCAACTCCGGCTGCGTGGCAGTGACGGGAGTTTGGGGATTTTTGGAGCGCGAGACTTTGAGACGCTGGGGCTTGTCCGGAAAGCGATCGGACCCAGCGGGGGTGAGTTTGATGATGGGCTGATCTTCTTCCATGCGCTGCGGCCAAGTTAGCCGAAAAAGTTGTTCGACGCAATCCCTCAACTCATGGTAACACGGTGCCATGCCCGCATTGCGTATCCTGATCCTCACCGCCGCTTTTGGCGAAGGGCATAACAGTGCAGCGAAAAACCTCTCTCTGGCGTTTTCACAGATGGGAGTGGAGAGTCAGGTGGTCGATCCGTGCCGCGAAGCCGCGCCATGGGTGACGAAAATCCTCTGCTGGTTGTATCGATGGGTGACCACCCACATGTCGAGCCTGTGGTATCGCATCTACCTTTCCACCGATGACATGGATTTCTCGCAACAGCGCTTCGGTTTCATGCGAAAGCCCGAGCGCTACCTTGCCAAGCTGGTGGCCGACGATGCCCCGGATGCCATCATCAGCACTTATCCGATTTATCCGTATTTCCTCGACCGCATCTTGGAGGGAACAACGACCCGACCGCCGGTATTCACCGTCATTACCGACTCGATTGAAATCAACGCCTCGTGGAAAAAGGCCCCCACCACCGCCTGGTTGGTCACGGATCCGATCACGCGCGATTTGCTGGTGCGGGCCGGTCTTGGAGCTGAGAAGGTCATCGATACCGGTTTTCCTGTTCATCCGGCGTTTGCGGAAATGACGGGCGTGGATGCTCATGCAGCGGTGAAGCCGTTCCGCGTGCTGTATTTTCCCACCTCGAAAAAACCTCACATTCGCCGCACTTCGCGTGCGCTGCTGCGGTCCTCGCCCGATGTCTGCCTGACCATCGTCTTGGGGCGCAACGTCCGGCTGCTTTACAAACGGGCCAAGGAGTTGCAGCGTGAGTTTCCGGGGCGCATTCGTTTGTTAGGCTGGACCCGACGTGTGCCGGAATTGCTCAACACTCATCATCTGGTGGTGGGAAAAGCCGGCGGAGCCACCGTGCACGAAGCCATCGCCGCGCAGTGCCCGATGCTGGTGCACCACCTCGTGCCCGGCCAGGAAGAGGGAAATCTGCGTTTGTTAGAGCACCTCGGTGCAGGAGCCCTGGCGGAAACTCCGGAACAAATCCATGCCACCATGGCGGACCTGCTCGCGGATCAGGCCTCACAATGGCGCAAGATGAAACATCAACTCGCCCGCTACCATCGCAATGCGGGTTGTTATCAAGCTGCACGCCATGTGATACAGCGACTCGCAGTCACACAGCACTCCGATGATGCATGAACCACAACAGTTCAGCGGCTATCACTGTTCTTGCTTTGCATGGACGCAAGATGTTTCCATGAAAAATCCGACCGATGTGCCTAATTCCCGCGATCTTGACGCGTTCCTACCGCAGGCGAAAGTGAGGCAGGAAACCGGTCTATCCTCGCCCTCAAGGTTGATTCCCATGAAACCGAAACGTTCACGCTAACAACTCCGTATGAATTCCATCATGAACAGCGCCCGCCATCTGTATCGTCTGCTCCTCACCTGCCTGCTGGGTCTCGTGCCCTCATGGCTCAACGCACAAGGGCCCGTGCCCAAAATTCATGTTGATGAAATGCTCCATGACTTCGGCCGCGTGCACTCCGGTGCCGTGATCCAGCACGAGTTCACCCTTACCAACCGTGGCAATGCCGACCTGCTCATTCACGGCGTGCTGCCCTCCTGCGGTTGCACCACCGTGACCGATTTCCCCTCCAAAGTCGCGCCGGGCGGCACAGCCAAGCTGAGCCTTTCCTTCAACAGCACCAGCCTCATGGGCGAGCAAATCCGCACACTCATGGTCAAAAACAACGACCCCGAGCGACCCGACCTCATACTCCAGCTCAAGGGAAATTACTGGATGCCGATTGAAATCTATCCACTCACCGCCCTGATGTTCCTGCCTCCGCAAACGGACCAAAAGCTCTCCACCACCATACGAGTGGTCAATCGACTCGAAAAACCACTCAAGCTCCAGGCTCCGGTGTCTTCCGTGCCGCAGCTCACCGCGCGCCTCGTTGAACACACCCCGGGCAAGGAATTCCACATCGTGGTGGATACCGTCCCACCCTTCGCCCACAAGGACATCCAGGCCACGATCAAAGTCGCCACCGATTCGCCGGAAACACCTTCCATCGATATAAAGGTCGTCGTCATCGCCCAACCGGAACTGACTGTATCACCACAGCAAATGCTCCTGCCTGTCGGTCTTCCGGCTCATCCCAAGCCCTACGTCATCAACATCCGCAATTCCTCGCAAGACAACATCAAGCTGGAAAAACCCACCTGTGATGCCCCCGGTTCCCGCGTGGAAATTCGCGAGACCACCCCCGGCAAGGACTTTGAGCTGGTCGTGCATTTTTCCCAGGAAATGACCAAGGACCCGGAAAAAACTTTCTCCATCATGGTCAACACCTCCCTGCCCACCCAGCCTCAGATCCTCATTCCCGTCCAGTTTCTTCGCCCCGCTCTCGCCACCCCTCAACCACATACCCCATGATCGCGTCTTCCTACCCCTCCCCTGCCCTGCGCCAGCAGGTCTGTCAGATCTTCGGCCACGCTCTCCTCGTGATGATGGTGGGCTTGCTGGTCGCAGCTCTCGCGAATCACTTTTCTCCGTTAGGTTTGTCATTGACCCGCGATTATTTCCCCGCCGCCGTGCCGGTGGATGTGCCGCCCGCGCCTGTGCCCGCGGATGCCCCCACCGCCGCGCCCCAGCATGAGTTCGGCAGGGCCACCCGTGATGATGTGCTCGCGCTGACCCGCGACCCGCGCTTTGTCATGCAGAAATTTTTGCTCATCGATGCCCGCAACGTCGCCAACTACCAAACCGGCCACATTCCCGGCGCGTTGCAATACGATCACTTCCGGCCCACCGAAAACATTTCCCAAGTGGTGCCCCCTTGCCTCGCCGCCGAGAAAATCATCCTCTACTGCCACGGCGGTCAATGCCAGGATAGCATCTTCGCCGCGCGACTGCTCGTCGGCTATGGCGTGCCCGCCACCCGCCTTGCCATTTATGAACAAGGCATCGAGGACTGGCGCGCCGCCGGACTGCCACTGCAGAACTGATCAAACGTCATCGCCTCACGGCCCCGTCATCGGTTTGACCTCAATGGCAATGCTGGCGGAGCGTGCCTGGAATTCCGGCGCATACATGCAAGTGATCGTGGCCACACCGCTTTGGTAGGTTCCCGCATGCTGCACGCGGGCGCTGTGCTCGATGACGTGAATGCCTTTCGGCAGAGAATCGATGTAGAAATGCGACGCGGCATCCCGCGTGCTTTCATAGGCATGGATGCTGCCAAGCCAACGCCGACCGCTGAGCACGTTGGCCGGTTCCGTGCCGCTGCTGCGTTGGTCCTTGAGATGCAAAAATTCCAGGTCGCGATCCGTGGTGATGATGAGCCGCGTGATGATTTCATCGCCGGGTTCCAGCGGTCCCTTGATCTCGCTCACGGCCGCTCCCGCTGCCGCTTTCCTGACCATCAGTTTTTTCTCGATGCTGAGGCCGGAGGCTCCGTGTGCCGCGACCTTGGCAACATCTTCGAAGTATTGCCAATGCACGCTGGCCCATGCCATGCCGGGGGATTTTTTGCTCATCGTGAGGTCAGCCATTTCCGCTTTGATTTCTTGGGCGGGGATGCTGACTTCATAAAATCCGGTGCCGGCTTCCACATCCGACGGCACGAGTGTTTTGCCTGCGAGGGCGACAAGCGCGAGTTCCTTGTCGGCCAGCATTTCCTTGCCTCCGGGCCCCGTGAGCAGCGACCGCACGGCCGCCGTGGTGGCAGTGGTGCTGCCCCAGTCTCCTTGGCGACGCTGGTGGATGAGCCAATCGCGGCAGTCCTGGATGAGCTTTGCGTCAGGATCGATTTCGGCAAACGCGGAAATCATCTGCGCCTGCGATTCGACAGGCGCATTCCACCACCAAGCGGTGCCTGTGACATTCGGCCAGTACATACCGATTTCCTTTTTGCGCACCGCCGTCTCGCGGAATGCCCGCATGATGAGCCGCGCGGTGTCTTGCAGCCCATTTCGCCACAGCACCTGGGCGGCCTGCGCTGTAGTGAGTCGCGAGTCGAGCTTGTTCCAATGGGTGTTGACTTGCTGCAAGTAGTAGTCGTAAGCGGTACGCGTTTCGTCATCGATGGGGCGATCTTCGAGGAAAAACGATCGGCTGTAGAGGTAGTGAACGATGAGCGGATCGAGATGGTTCTTTTCTCTCTCCTCTTTCTTGAATCGGTTATATCGATACACCAGATCGCGATCCATGGCCTGAATCGCCTTCATCACCGGATTCAGATTCACCGCCACGCCGGCGGCCCGCAGCTCACCAAAGCCGGCGACGATGTGCGCCGTGATGAAAGGCGCGCCCTCTCCCTCGGGAAACCAAGGCCACATGCCACTGTATTGCTGCATGTCTTCGAGTTTTTTCAGGACCTGCGCGGATTCCTGCTGGATGCGGTTCTCATCGAAGAGCAGGGCCAAATTCTTGCGCCGCGTGGCATCGTCCGCCGCATCGCGCAACCAGGGCGTTTCTTCTAACAAAAGATTCGCCAGCTCCTGGTTTTTTTCGAGGGGACTGTCGAGTGTCTTGCCCTTGCGCCACTCTGCAAAGACCCGGCTCATTTCCGGATCGGACTGGAGAAGCTGGTGCGCCATGGCATTGGCGTAGTAGCGGGAGAACGTCTGCTCCGCGCACTCGTGAGGAAATTCCATGAGATAGGGCAGTGCCATGATGGCATACCACACCGGACGCGAGACCACCTGCACCCGCAACGATCCATGGCGCAGGGTGTCCGATTGCGCACTCGCGCGCAGCGAAGGGAAATCGCGTTTGATTTCTGTGGCATCGCGCAGGGAGAGTGCCATCACGTCACTCACGGGAATGCGACGCGGCAGAACCGCTAACACGCCTTCCTCGCCATCGCTGTGCTCGCCACTGGCGGCGCGGATGTCGTAGCGCAAGGACCCGCAATTCTCCGGCACACGCAGCTTCCACGACAGCGTGCGCGATTCCTTGGCCGCCAGGACGAATTCCTGCTCGCCCTTGTCCACGCCCAGTGCCGTGCTGCGTTCCTTGTGATCCACGGCATCTGTTAGAGTGAGGCGTGCGATGCCTTGTTGCGGCTGCTCGCTCAGATTGCTCACGCGCACGGTGAAGTCCAGCTCATCGCCCTCGCGCAGAAAGCGTGGCGGATTCGGCTGCACCATCAGATCCTTGGCGGTGATGGTCTCTCCCTCGATGGAGCCGGAGCGCAAGGTGGTGTCGTGGGCGAAGCCGAGAAATCTCCACTTGCCCAGACCCTCCGGCATGGTGAAGGTGATGCGGACTTTACCATCGGCATCCGGCTGCAGATGCGGGTAAAAAAATGCCGTTTCCTCCAGCTTGCGACGGCTCACCACCGCATCGACGGCTTTGGGCAAATTCGTCCCGTAATAGTGACTGACCGGAGTGGCGGGAGTGACAGGGAATGAGCCGAACCCGCCGAAACCTCCGACAGAGTTCGGCAATTCAGGCGGCTCATAGAAGTCAATCATGTCCGCCTCGAAGGTGGTGAATTCGGACCAGCTGTTGTATTTCAGCGATCGTGAGATCTGAGACAGGGAGATGTTTTGGAGTTCGACGAAATCATCCAGTTCGTGCAGTGGCATCCGGAACGGATGCTCGATGAGGGGCTCGGCCAGGTCATCGGCGTATAAGGTGCTTCCATAAACACTGAGGGAATCGTGTGAATAGGAGCTGTAATCACTGCTCGCATAACTTGTACGCAATCGGCGGCTCAGATCGGAAAAATCATGGGACCTCAGTTCATCGAGTGAAGCATCGTAGAGCGTGGCCACCATTTCGGCCGTCACGGGTTTTCCGTCTTTTCGTGAGATGGTGGCGATCCACGTGTCGCGTTCCCCCGGCTTGAGTTGAGTGCTGATTTTTTCCCACCCGATGATGAATTCCTTGTCTTCAAAGGGAATTTCAAACTCTGCGTGCCAGTGGTGGGAGCGATTGCGTGAATACTGGCTTACTCTTACCGTCACGCCACCACGCGCGGACTCACCGAGCTCGTAGCGGAACACCTGCTGGGTGCGGCCCGGCGTGGACCACTCGCGCTTGAGCATAACGCCATCGCGACGCCACTCGATCATCGCGCATGCGGACTCGTAGCCGCTGCCCCACACCACCTCGATCGTCTGGCCCACCTTGCGGGAGAGTGATGAGGTAGCCGCATAAAACGGAGTTTTCGCGGAAAAGTGGGATGCCTTCGGATCGATCACTTGGGCAAAGGCCAGGGCCACGACTTTTTTCTTTTGCGGGTCAAAGGCCTCATATTCGAGACGATAGCAGCCAACAGGCAGATCGATGGGAATGAGCGCCTTGCATTCCTCTTCCACTGTTTGTGTGGTGACAGTCAACTCGCGCAGGAGAGGTCCTTTTTCCCAGCCGCGAGGCCCCGTGAGCTCGGTGTGGCGCGGCGAAAATTCCATGGGGCTGCTCCCATACTCACGCGGGCACACGGCGGGCTGGATCAGCGGATACACACGCAGAGTTCCCGTCGCGGGAAATGGCTTGTAGCCCGGTGTAGACGTCTCCACCGTGGCCATCACGGGCTTGCCCACCTCCTGCCACTCGTCCACGGACATCTCGGCGGTAAAGGCGGCATGCGCCGCATCAAACGACAGCTCCGCGCTCTGGCTCTCGCCACCATGGTCGGTCACACCCAGGGTAAGGTAGTAATGGAAAATCGGCTCTTTGTCGGCGGGGATACGCAAATCAGGGTCGGCTGTGATTTCTAGCGTAAAGGAGCCATCGGCGGCGGTGACAGTTTCTCCTGCCGCCAATGGCTGGCTTTCAAAGCCATCTTCGTTCCATCCATACCACGCACCCAGACCGGAAAAATACATCGAGCGCTCCGCTTCCCACACAACCTTGGCGTGGCTGATAGGTGCCCCCGCATAGGACTTGGCGACCCCACGGATCTTCACCCTATCCCCGATCTTAAGGTTATCCTCTATCGGATCAAGGATGACTTCAAATTGCGGACGTTTGTATTCCTCGACAGAAACGTCCGTGCTACCCAGATCGCCCACCTTGATACTGAACGAACCCGTCAACGATTTGATGGGTGCCGTGAAGGTGCCGGAAAAGGAACCGAAGCCATTGGTGGTGCACTCCCTCTCGCCGACCTTGTCACCGTTCGGTCCCGTCAACTCGACTTTGAGTTTGCGTCCGGCAATGGTGTGATACGCCGCATTTTCCTGATCCGCATGCGACAAGATGCCCTTGAACTGAATCGTCTGCCCGGGCCGGTAAATCGATCGGTCCGTGAAAAAAGTGACCGCTTCCGGTTGAACCGGATCACGGCTACCGGAACGATAGCTGTGGGCATTATGATCGTAGGTGAAATCATTGCCATCCTTGGCGATGATCAAGCAAGTCCGGTCGTTATCGTATGCGGGTATCTCAAACCTGCCTTCCGCATCCGTGCGAGTGATGGTTTTTTGCTCCGGCTTGCTCTGCCAAATCTCGACAGCCACATCTTTCTTGGGTGCTCCCGTTTCGGCATCGACCACCAGATTGTGGTCAACGATTGTCAAGTTCGTCACGCGAATCGCGGTTTCATCGATCAGCGCTTTCTCGGAAAAATCCTTGTGATCCGAGACGACCAAATGATAGATTCCCGGCGTTAGATGGTGCGGGGTGTCCACCACTGTGGTGGCGGACTGGTAGGGCTTTGGTTGCTCTAACGCAAGGTCCCAGGTGACATCGGGAGTTTTCTCCATCAGCTTCAACAGTTTTGCGCGATCGCGATCCAGCGAAGGCGGATTCGGCTCTTCCAAGGTGGGCAACCAATCGAGACGATACAGGCGGAACCACAGATGCTTCACGTTGTGATGATTCACCTCGATCTCATCGCCCAGACTGGTCCATGAGCCTACGCCATCAAAGCTGAAACGCGGGGCCATCATTTGATCGATCATCGCCTGGCAGAGTTTGCCCGAGGGATGCTGCGGAAATGCCGCGGCACCGGCTTTGATGCTGGCCATGGCTTCCTCAAGGCGCTCTTCCGCGCCAAGGATGATGAACTCCTCCTGCCGTGCATCGGCACTGAGCGGATGCCCTGCGTTTTCCCGGATGAAACGCTGGAGAGCTTGCAGGAACTTTTGCTGCCCGTCATTCCCATCGGCGTAGCGCCCAGCCCACCGCAGGCGTTCGAGGTCCGCATGCAGCCATGCGCTGCGGTCCGGGTCATCGCGATGAAATGTCATGAGATCCTGATAGACGCGGATCACCCGCTGCTCCCAGGGCTGGGGATTTTGTGCAACCGGTTGCCATGCCAGAAATGCCGCGGCATCGTCAAACACCGGCATGGATGTTTTCAGGTAACGCGATTTCCACAGATACATGTTCTTGAGACTCAGATAGGTGAGCGACTCGATGTAGGAATGCGCCACCAGATCGTAAAGCGTGGGCCGGATGGAATCGCCATAGGCACCGGCAGCACTCAAGCATCCGCGATAGTCCGCCACGGGAGTCGTGCGCAAAGCCGGATCTTCCAGTGCTTGGCGGAACCTCGTCTCGATCGCAGCCGTGATGGTATCCGCATTCCAGCGCTCGATGGGATCCCCCACATTCTGCGGTACCTTTTCGAGATTTTCGATGTCGCGATGTTTTTCCAGGGCATAGCTGAGCAGCATGCGTGCTTGGAACCACCGCAGGATAGGCCGGATCTTCGCCGGTGCCTTGGGGATTTCTTGATCGAGTTGCACCACACAGCCGCTCAAGCCGCCCTCAAAGCCATCGGGATCGCTGGGCGGGTTCGCAAAGGGATCTTCATTTTCCGCGGGGCGTTCAAACACATCCGTGCCCTCGAGTTCGTAGAGTGTGCCGGAAAACGCCAATCCGTTTTCCAGGCGCACGCGGATGAGCAGAGCCTTGACCGCATGGTCCCATGCCGCTTGTTGGATGGCCTTCGTTTCCAGCGGCTTTAGGCGTGACACAGCCGTTTTCGCTTGTCGGTTATCGAGCGCCAATTGCACGCTTTTCCAGTCTTCGGAAAAATCCGCACACCAGGCGAGGGAGTGAAGCATGAGCAGGCACAGCAGTGACAACTTTCCTAACATGATAGCCACCCTACGCAGTCGGTGAGGCAAGTCGAGCCGGGAATTTCCCGGCAGCGTGATTTTTTCCCCGGTCAAGGGCTGCCGGATATGTCGCTCCGCAGTTGATGTTTGGCTCATCACGATTATGCTACGGCCATCCATGATCGGTCATCTTCTCGCGACATTCCCCCGCATCCTCGCCGAGTGTGCCGTGGCCGAAAGGTTGCGCCGCATGCCGGGAGTGACCTTGCATCCCACGCTTTTCAACACCCCGTTGATCTACGGGCCGGAAACCTCGCGCGAAGCGATGGCTTCGATCTACTGCGAATACCTGGAGATCGCCCGGCACAGCGGACTGCCGCTGTTGCTCACCGCTCCCACCTGGCGGCTCGATGCCAAGCGCGTCGCAGAGGCGGGAGTTCCCGCTACCATTGTGACCGATGCCGTTTCATTTCTCATCGCACGGCGTGATGAAGCCCCGCCGGATCAACCACCCGTGGCGATTGGCGGGCTGGTGGGGCCGATGAACGACTGCTATCGCCCCGACCTCGCTCCGGCCTCCCGCGAAGCGGCACTATTTCACCATGCGCAAATCCACGAACTGGCGGCGAGTGGCATCGACTTCCTGCTGGCGCAAACCATGCCATCCGTGGAGGAAGCCACAGGGATCGCCAAGGCCATGGCGGCCACGGGCAAACCCTATATCCTCAGCTTTTGCACTGGCACCGACGGTCGGGTGCTGGATGGCACATGGATGCCGGACGCGATGGCACGCATCGATCAGGAGTTCGCATCTCATGAGCGCCCCGTCGGATATTTTGTCAATTGCACCCATCCCCACTTTCTGCTGTCGGCCTACCAACCGGGCGATCTGGAGCGTCTGATCGGCATTCAAGCCAACGGCTCGGCGCGCGATGTCAAATCTCTCGACGGCTCCGGCGCGACGGTAATGGACCCCGTGGAAAGCTGGGCTTCCGCGATGGAGCAGCTCCACCTTCAGCATCAAGTGCCGGTATTAGGCGGCTGCTGTGGCACAGGGTGTGATCATCTGCGGGCATTGGCCCGGCAGTGACAACGGATGGCCTAACAAATCTTTTTCCCCATCTGACGGATGAGACTCACCAAATGCCGGGCGGTGGAGTCGAGATGTTCGTGATACCAGACGCCGATGGCCAACGCGGGAATGCGATCCGTGGGGATGGCGATGCTGTGCTTGAAGTGCGGCGTGGCCTTGAGGTCGGCGGTGAGGATGCCGAAACCGAAGCCGAAATCGAGATCCACGTATGTGGGCACATGGCTGAGCGAACAGACCTCCACGGTGGGGTGCCAGTCGATGCGCGATTTGCGCAAGGCACCATGGATGTGCTGGGCGAGCAGGCTTTCCTGGGGCAGCGAGATCAAGCCCGGTGGATCGTGGCGCAGCAAAGGAAGAACATCCGCCCATTGCTTGACTTGTTTCCGATAGGCCGGCGGAACGTGCAGCACGAACTGCGGGCGGGCGATCACCTCCACCAGCGGCGCGGTGCCCTGATGCACGTGACGTGACAATCCACCGATGGCAATGTCCGCCTCGCCATCGCGCACCAGTGCGGCGAGGTCTTGTGAGGGGGCCTCCCGCAGCACCAGGCGCGTGCGTGTGCCGTGGTCGATCTGCTTGAGCAACAGCGGCAGGTAGTTGCGGATGATCACATCGGCGGCGGCGATGCGCAGCGGCTTCTGACTCCCCTGGGCCAGCGCATGCTCCAACAAACCCATGCGCGTTCGCAAACGCAACGCTTCCTCCTGAAACTGCATGCCTTGCGCGGTGAGTTGAAAGGGTTTCCGCTCAAACAACTTCACACCCAGATGCTGCTCCAGGGTTGCCATTTGCGCGCTGAGCGCGGGCTGGGAAATGCCGATCTTGCCATGGCGTGATGCGGCGGAGAGTCCTCCCGCTTCACAGACGCGGAGGAAGAGTTCAGTGGCATACCAGGGAAACGCGTTCATCAGAATTTCTGATGATTGTATCCAATCAATGAATTCGATCAATCATGAAATTTTTGCCATCATCGTCGCCGTCATGAACACACCATCCCGCTTCACCCGTCGTTACGCCCGCCTGATTCCCACTCTCGCCCTGATGGCGCTGAGTTCTTGCGGCGATTATTCCTCCACCACGCCTGTGAGCGCCTCACAGGAAATGGTCCAGCTCAAGGGCTACAGCCGCCTCAGCGGTCGCCCGGCGCTGCGCACGCCCTCGGCCATCGGCATTTTCACCACCTCGCGCACAGAAGTGCTCGACTTCGGCTCCGCCGCGCAAGACCTCACCAAGAGCGGGCAGATCCGTTCCATGCAGTCGATCAATGCGCTGGTGTCCTCGAACGACTTCTATCAATTGAGCGATGTCCTCGCCCAGCGCGCGAAGTTGCTGAACGATGTGAAATTTCTCGGACTCGACGTGATTCTGATCTGCGATCAGATGACGGCAGGCGGCGCGAACGATTCGTTGGTGAAAGCCGCCACTCTGGGCATGTTCGACATAGGCCTGCCCAAGCAGAACACCCAGCTCACGGTCCTGTGCATGGATGCCCGCACCGGTTACATTTACGGCACCATGGGTCAGCAGGAAGATGGCATCACACCGCGCCTGGAAATTTTCGACAGCACGGTCTTCGGCGGCACACGCAGCAACCGCCTGATCAATACCACCCGCCGCGATGCCGTGAAGCAGTTTCCCGCATTCTGGCAGCAAGTGGTCCAGAAATACGGCAAGCGATGAAAAGAATGGCATAAGGATTTTTTGCGCGGATCGTTACTGATGGAGAAGACCCGCACGTATGAAACGAGAAAAATCCACCGCCACGCCTGATGCCCCGTCACTCGACATCTCCTCCCTGATCGACGTCTGCTTTCTGTTGCTGATCTACTTTCTGGTCGCCACAACCTTGCAGAAATCGGAAAACGAACTGCGTTTGCAAGTTCCGACGATCCCGACTTCCGACCCGAATATTCCCGACATCGAGCCCCTGCTCATTCGCGTGGATGCGCAGGGCACAATCCTGGTCGGCAAAGCTGAACAGGCCCAGGTCTTGGATGTGGAATCGGACTCCCGCCAATTGCCACTACTCACCTCCTGGTTGCAGTCCTTTGCGAGCAACGCCCGGGCCGGTGCGCGTGAGCCCGTGGTGCAGATCTGGGCCGACAGCGAAGCGCGCCAGCAACGGGTCATCGATGTGCTCAATGTCCTGGCAGGAGAGCAGATCAAGCTCGCCACTTTCACCGACCTGCTCGATTGATCAGAAAAAATCGCTCTTTTCACCAGCGGTGATTTCCTCTTTCATCCCCGCGTGCCGTTTACCCTGCTGAAAACCGACTCCGAATCCAAAGCCCGTCTGGGGCGGCTGGAGCTGCCGCATGGCACGGTGGAGACGCCGATTTTCATGCCGGTGGGCACGCAGGGATCGGTGAAGACCCTCCATCCCGATGACCTCGATGCCCTCGGCGCGCAGATCATTTTGGGAAACACCTACCACCTCTGGCTGCGACCCGGCCACGAACTGATCAAGGACATGGGCGGGCTGCATCAGTTCGCTTCGTGGAACAAGCCGATTTTGACCGACTCCGGCGGTTTCCAGGTCTGGTCGCTGGCGAAATTGCGCAAAATCACCGAAGAAGGCGTTCGTTTTCAAAACCACCTCGATGGCTCAAAAATGATGCTCACGCCCGAGCTCAGCATGGAAATCCAGGCTGCGATCGGCTCGGACATCGCCATGCTCTTCGACGAGTGCCCGCCCTATCCTTGCGACGAGAAATACGCCGCTGAGTCGCTGGCGCTGACCAGCCGCTGGGCAAAGCGCTGCAAGGACTGGGTCACGCAACACGAGCCGCGCTCGGGAAATGGCCGGCAGCACCATTTCGGCATCGTCCAGGGCTCGATCTATGCCGATCTGCGCGCGCAATCGGCCACGGAACTCGCGGCGATGGACTTCGATGGCTACGCGGTCGGCGGGGTCAGCGTCGGCGAACCGGAGGAGGAAATGTTTCGCGCCATCGACAATGCGGTGCCGTTTTTACCGGAAAACAAGCCGCGCTACGCCATGGGGCTGGGCACGCCGCCGCAGATTCTGGAGATGATCGGGCGGGGCGTGGATATGTTTGACTGCGTCATGCCCACCCGCGTGGCCCGTCACGGCACGGCATTTACCCTCGATGGCCCCATCCAGATCAAGAACCTGGCCTTCGCCCGCGACCCCCGCCCGCTCTGCGAAACCGCCCACCCGCACGTGGCCCGCTTTTCCCGCTCCTACATCCGCCATTTGTTCCGGGCGGGAGAAATTCTCTCTTTACGATTGCTTTCTTTCCACAATCTGCATTTCTATTTGCGCCTCGTGAGCGATGCGCGCCAAGCCATCGCTGACGGGACTTTCGTGTCTTTCAAGAATTCCTTCACCCAACGCTACCTCAGACAATCATGATTTCCACTCTCGTTTTCTCCCTCGCACAAACCAGTGGCACCGCCACCGGAACAGGTTCTGCCCCGAGTTATCAAGGCCCGATCATGATGGGCCTCATGATTGTGATGTTCTACTTCCTGCTCATCCGCCCGCAACAACGCCAGCGCAAGGAGATGCAACAGCGCATCGAGTCGATGCAAGCCGGCGACAAGGTCGTCACCACCGCCGGCATTCACGGTCTGATCCACAACATCAAGGAAAAGACCGTCGTGATCAAAATTGCCGATAGCACCATGGTGGAATTCGACAAAACGGCCGTCGCCCACGTGATCAAGAAAGACGCTTGATCGACCTACCTTCCCCATTTTACCCTTCGACTCACATGTTGTCCATTCCTCCGCTCCTCGCTGCCGTGCCGCAATGGCTGAAAGATCTGGCATTCCCCTCATGGATGCAGGCCCTCACCTCGGAACCGTTATGGCTCTTTGGCTATGGCTTCTCACTACTGATTCTGTTCGGATGGTATTTCGCCACGGAACATGAGCGCATCAAGCGCAACGTCGGCACCGTGCTGCTGGTGCTGGTGACTTTGCTCTGCCTGATCGCCGTGACTCCTTTATCGAAGAAGCTGAAAGGTGCCATCGACATTGTCGGTGGCTCTTCGTTCACCATGCAGGTGCAGCCGCGCGAGGGAGAAAATGGCGAGCCGATTCCAGTCACAGAGGAAGACACGGACAACGCCGTGGCCATCATCCAGAAACGCGTGGATGCGATGGGCGTTTCCGAACCCGTGGTATTCCGTCAGGGTGTCGATCGTCTGGTGGTGCAAATGCCCGGCGTAAGCCCCGAGGAAGCGGCGACGGTGAAAAAAATCCTGCAAGATTCCGCCAAACTGGAACTGCGCGAGGTTCATCCACAATCCGACATGCTGGCTGACCAAGTCGCCGCCGGCGAGCATATCGAGCCCGGATACAAGGTCTTCACCTACGCATACAAAGTCGCCGAAGGTACGCCCGAGGAGAAGGAAATGACCAGCAACATCCTGCTGAACCGCCGTCCGGCGGTGGAGGGCAAAGACATCCTGCGGGCAGCTCCCGATGTGATGGGCGGTGGTCGTGTGGACATCACGCTCAACGGCGATGGCGAGGACAAGATGATCGCTCTCACCGCTCCGATGACTGCGAGCCGTGACCGCATCGCGATCGTGCTCGATGGCCGCTGCATCAGCGCCCCCGTGGTGCAACAAGTGCCGCTGGGCAAACAGTTCCAAATTACCGGCCTGAATGCCCCGGGTGAAGCGGTTTCTCTGGCAAAAAACCTGATGAACCCCATCAACAACCCGCTGAAACTCGATGAGGAGCGCACCGTCTCACCCACTCTCGGTGCCGCCGTGGTGACGCAGGGGGTAATGTCCGGAGTGATCGGTCTGGTCGCCACCTTCCTGTTCATTTTGCTCTACTACCGCTTCGCCGGTCTCGTGGCGCTGGTGGGTCTGGTCATCAATACGATCATGCTCTTCGGCTTGATGGCCATGTTCGGCTTCTCGTTCTCACTCCCGGGTATCGCCGGTATCGTGCTGACCATCGGCATGGCCGTGGATGCGAACGTGCTGATTTATGAACGTCTGCGTGAGGAGATCGCTGCCGGAAAGTCGGTGAAAAATGCCTTGGCCCTCGCCTACGAAAAAGCCTTCACAGCGATTTTCGACTCCAACTTCACCTCGCTGATCACCGCTATAGTGCTGTTCTGGCGCGCCAGCGGCACGGTCAAGGGCTTCGCCATCACCCTGACCATCGGTCTGGTGGCCTCCTTGTTCGCCTCCATCCTCGTCACCCGCGTGTTATTCCGCTGGTGCGTCGATAACAACGTGATCAGCACTTTCAAGTTCGCCAACGTGGTGAAATCAACGAACTTCGATTTCCTTGGCAAACGCGGTATGGCTGCCATCTTTTCTTTCGGCCTCATCTTGGCATCCATCGGCGTCTTTGTGGTGAAAAAAGACAAAGCTTTAGGCATTGATTTCACCGGGGGCACGATCATCACCTACACCCTCGGCGACAAGCCAGTCATGCCCTACTTGGAAGTGGAAAACGCCCTCAAAGGCATGTCACTGGAAAAAGGCGCCACACCTCAGGAAGAGAAAAATCTGCTCACCGGCCGCTTGCTGACGATCCGTTGCGACAACAAAGACGCACCGGTGATCGAGGATCAACTGGCTGCAGCTTTCCCTGATCTGGCCAAAGAAAACATCACACCCAGCCGTGAGGAAGTGTCTGCCCTGCTTGGCAAGGAGTTCCTCCGCGACTCCGGACTGGCTCTGCTGATGGGCATGGCCCTGATCTTCCTCTACGTGGCTCTGCGCTACCGCATGGCATTCGCTGTCGGTGCGGTCATCGCTCTGCTCCACGATGTGATCATCTGCTGCGGACTCATCGCCATTTTCGGCAACCAACTTTCTCTCATTCACATCGCAGCGATTCTGACGATTGCCGGTTATTCGATCAACGACACCGTCATCATTTTCGACCGGATTCGTGAGACACTGCGCTTCAGCACGGGCAGTTTGAAAGAAATCATGAACGAGGCCATCAACGCCACCTTGTCACGGACGGTCCTGACCTCCGGTGCCACGCTGTTCTCCGTGGGAGCTCTCTACCTCTTCGGCGGTCAGTCCATGCGCGACTTCTCGTTGATGATTCTCATCGGTATTGTGGTGGGAACCTACTCCTCGATCTTCGTGGCCTCCGCACTGGTGCTGTGGTGGGCAAAAATCACCAACGCCGATTACCGCGAAACAGAGGAAACTCCTGCCGAAACGGTGGAAGTCGTCGGCTGACACCACATTCTCATCCATCCTTCTCACAGGCGGTCGCACGACCGCCTGTGTTGTTTTGGGGTGGTTCCCCTGATGGAAAAAAGAGGAACCATTCCTGCCAGCGCGGAAACCATTTTCCCACATTTCGTTCTTTCCTCAGCGGGTGGGCAATTTAGCATGAGCCGAGACCGATCATGCCTCTCGAACACCTCGCCACAGCCCTTTTCCGCGAAACGCGCGGCACCGGATTTTTCCGGATTCTGGCGGGGAAAAACGCGCCGTTTTATGTGGATGTGCTCGATGACCTCGAACGCCTGACTGCCGATCGACCAGATGGCATCGCCCGCGAGGAGGCCATCACGATCGTGGCGGAGACTCTCGAAAAACACCCCGGGCTGGATCTGGAGGCGGAGGCGGACATTGCGCTCGCCGATCAGCCGCCGGAGGACAATCGCGCGCGGGCACGACTCATCATCGAGCAACTCATCAAATGCCGCTGGCTGGAGGAGCCACCGCGTCGCGATTGGCGGCGCAAGCTGATCTTCGATGCCCACGGCGCCACGCTGCTCACCGCTCTGCGAAAAATCGCCTGGCCGGATGCCGCGGTGTTCACGGATAAACTGACGGGCGTTTGCTCGCTGCTCGGCAATGAGATCGAACTCACGGAACGCCCGTGGGAAACGGTGGAGAACTGCCTCGCCATGGTGCGCGAGGGCTTGAATGAATTGCGCTCGATGCAGAAATCGGTGCAGCGCTTTACCCGCCGGCAACTGGAGGAAGAAACGCTGCAAGGCAATCTCAGCGTGGTGTTCGATGACTACAGCGAGCAGATGTCGCATTCGTGTTATGCCGCGCTGGTGCGCTCGCGCTTGCCGCTGCGTTTGCCAGAAGCGGTGAGGCGTATAAGTGAACGGCTCGCTGACGAGCCTGCGGCCATGAACGAAATGCAGGAGGCAATCATGCGTCGCAACCCGGAAATTTCTAACGTTCAGGCGCGTGCCCGCGTGTCGGAGGCACTAGATGAACTGATCGAGTTGTTAGAGCGGGTGCTGCCCATGGCCGATGAGATCGACAAACGCACCGCCGATTTCACGCGTCGATCGCTCGCGCGTTTCCGCTATCTGCAAGACATCAGTGGCGAACGTCGCACGGAGCTGAAAGGCTTTTTTGAACAGATCAATGCCATCGCCGCGGGGAAAAAACTTTCGCAGTTATCAAACCACGCCCCGGAGTTTCCGGCGATGCTCTTGCCCACTTCAAAAATCCCGCACGGCCTCGATTCGCTGAAGACTCCCCCGCTGCGTCGCACGCCGATGGAACAAGAGGCCTTTGTCGATGACGTCAGCGAGACCGATCGCATGACCGGCCTGCGCGATATGGAGAAAGCCCTGCGCGAGTCGCTTTCTGTGCACCGCGCGAATGCCTTTTTGCAATCACTACCGGGCAGCAAGGGCGATCGCATCGAGAGCAGCGAGCTGCAGATCATCGGCGACTCGGGCTTCACTGATCTCATTTCACTGCTGCTCCACGCGGAGTCACCGGAGGCGCGGTATCGCATCGAGGCCGCACGACTCACGAACGAAACCATCGCACCTGATCTCGATGTGTTAGAAGGCTGCACGGTAGAACATTTTTCCATCATCAAGAAATGAACGAACTTTCGCCAGAAATCCCCGCGTTTGAAACAGAGGCACCCGCCACCCTGCTGAAGCTCTCCGATCAGGAGCGCGACCGCCTCGCCGAGGCATTGCAAATTCTGCTCTCCGCGGGCTCGATCAACGGCCTCGATCCGAACCGCACCGCACTCTATCACTGGTGCCGCCAGTATGCCGATTGGTTGAAGGAAATCGCCGCGCTGTCCGGACTGGACGTCGCCGTGTTGCACGAAGAGCGCCTGATCCAGGCCACGCCGCGCAGTGCCGCGTTGCGACTGCATTTGAAACAGGATGCCACCCTCGTCTGGCTGGCGCTGTGGTATGCGGGCGATATCCGTTGGCGCGATGAGGGGCAGGACCAGGCCTTCCTTTCCGTCGCCGAGCTCAATGACCTGCTGCACGATCAATTGCTGCCCGATACTGTCGGTCCCTTGCCGAAAGGCACGCTGCGCGACATCCTGCGCATGGCCGCACGCTACAACTTGATCCGCTTTGAGCCTACGGAACCATTCGAAGAATCCGGCATCGAGGTGCTGCCCACCATCCGCCGCATCATCCCCTTCCGCGATCTCGCCGCCTGGGCGGAAACGGCACAAACCTTCCGTCGCGATGCCGCCGAGGACGACACCGACATTTCACCCGAAGACGAAGACGATTCCCTATGAGCCGTGCCATCCAACTCACAAAAATCCATGCCCTCAACTGGTACGGCTACCGCGACTCGCTGCCGGTCAAAGGCAATCTCGTGCTCGCCGGCGTCACCGGTTCCGGCAAGTCCATCCTCATGGACCTGCTCATGCTCGTGCTGGTCGGCCCGGAAAAAGCCCGCCATCATTTCAATCGCAGCGCCACCGGTGGCAAGAGTGATCGCACCATCAAGGGCTACTGCCTGCTTGATACGAAGCGCGAGGAAAACGGCCAGCCGCAGTATTTCCACGACAAGGGCGTCACCACCTACATCGCCGCCGAGTTCACCTGGCCCGATGGCAAACGCGTGGAGACCTGGGGCCTGCGCTTTGAGTTTCACAACGCCACCGAAAACGATGGCACCACCACGCCGTTCTTTTGCCCCGCTTCGTTAGAGCGCGATGACTTTCTCACCATCTCCGAGGACGGCAAACCACGCCCCAGCCCGCTCGCGGAGTTCAAGCGCTTCATCGAAGCCAAAGGCGGTCGCACCTTCACTTCCCCACGCGATTACCTGCGCGACATGGCGAATCCCAGCCACCTGAATTTCAACAAGGAGGTGCTGCATCGCCTGCTCCCCAGCGCGATGTCCTTCACCAACCTCAAGAGCTTCGATGACTTCTGCCGTCAGTTCGTGCTGCCCGCCGAGGCTGTGGATGTGGACGCCATCATCACCAGCTTCCGCGATTTCCAATCATACGAAAAAGAGCTCGCCGATCTGAAAGCGCAACTCGACCGACTGTTGCGCATCCGCGATCTCTCGCAGAAATGGTCCGCTGCCGAGCGCGACCGTGATGTCGCCTCCTACCTCCATGCCGAATTCGCCTGGAAATACGCTTCATCCGAACGCGAAAAAAACCAGACGCGTTTGCAAACATTGCGCGATGACTATGCCGCGGATGAAAGCCGTTTGTTAGAACTCGGCAGTTTGCTAGAAGAGTCGGACACACGCCGCGAAAACCTGCTCGCCCTGCTCAATGAATCCACCGAGGGCCGCTTGTTCAAAAAACTCACCGAGGAGATTTACAAGTTAGAGGATGACATAGAACGACTGCGCCGCATCCGCAATACAATCGAAAGCGGCATCAGCAAGCGCATCAAGGACGCCCGCAGCTGGATGGAAAAGGTCGCGAAGGCCCCTGTGCATCCGATGGTCGATACCACCCGCCTCGCCGATGCTCTGCGTTTCCTCGAAGGCTGCGAAAGTGCCGAATCCGCCAGCGCCCTCAGCATGCTGTCCGATGCCGCGAAACACGTCGCCCGCGAGCTGGAACAACGCTTCGCCCCCGATCGCGCCGAACTCCAACAACTG
>ERZ1066127.42-NODE-42-length-91507-cov-16.500711_pt1 | contig 91507 bp, 58 predicted proteins | sample MGYA00382774_ERZ1066127 | MGnify/ENA primary metagenome ERZ1066127 (study PRJEB33369, sample SAMEA5778357) | biofilm metagenome | biome: Industrial cooling water; feature: Water cooling tower basin; material: Biofilm | place: United Arab Emirates | collected...
TTTTTATGACTTTTCCAAGATTTACCAGATTATTTTTGTGAACAAACTTAGTTTGTTGCTCTGCGGTCAAAATTGTGCGGATTTCCTTGTCGGTCGTTTCCATGTTGGTTTTCATCGCATCTGCCATAGCTTGACGATTGCCTTTGTTGTCCTCGAAAATTTTCTTACCGGTTTCTGCGCCTTTGAGAATAATCGGTTGAATTTTTCCGGTTTGCTCGTTGGTAAGTTTGAGCGCTTTTTTGAGATGGTTTACGCGGCGCTCAGTGAGTTTTTGCGGGTCGGGGCGATCTTTGCCGCCGAAGGGTTTTCCGGGTCCCTTACCGGAAGTTTGTGCGAAAAGTCCGGTAGCGAGAATTGCTAAACCGAGCAGAACAAGGACGTTCAGCGCAAGTGTGTGGCTAAGTGTCGTGCGTTGCGCAGTGGTGTTTGCATAGATGTTCGTTTTCATAACGAAACTCCCTTGTAAAAAAGTTAAACAACAAAAAATAGAAGCAAAACGTTGAGTAAAGATTACGTGCTTGCTGTGTGCGTTTTGCGTTTATTGGTAAGAGTATTGCTGTTTTGGGGCGGTTTAAGATTGGTGTGTTAATGTTTCGTTAAAATCCAGACGCCTGTTTGGGGAATATTTTCACAAATGAGGCTGCGATTCAGGCTTTTTTTGTTTGGGGATAATTGCTTGAATGAAAGGCAACATTTTTTTCGTATTTTTGCGAAGTTTTTGAAGGCAATAACTGTTTTTTCTCACATTTACACACTGTTAAGGAGTGTTTCGCTATGGCATTGATTGACCAAATTCAGCAACACTTGGGCGATAAAACTGAGTATTATTTGAACCATACTTGCAAAACTATTAGCAAAGACCAACTACACTTGCCAAGCGGGGATATGGTAAGTCGTGAGTTTGTCGGTTCTGACCGCAATAACCGTGTTTTACGAAATTTGCAATGGATCGTGGATACAGGGCGTTTGGCTGGCACAGGCTATACTTCTATTTTGCCGGTAGATCAAGGTATCGAACACTCCGCAGGGGCAAGTTTTGCGAAAAATCCGGCATATTTTGACCCCGAAAATATCGTCAAATTGGCAATTGAAGGCGGCTGTAATGCTGTTGCTTCGACTTACGGCGTACTTGGCTTGGTTTCTCGCAAATATGCTCATAAGATTCCTTTCGTTGTGAAAATTAACCACAACGAACTTTTGACTTATCCCAACAAAGCCGATCAAATCATGTACGGCACCATTAAGCAGTGCTACGAAATGGGAGCCGCCGCCGTTGGAGCGACGATTTACTTTGGTTCACCGGAAAGCGGTCGTCAGATTGTGGAAGTAGCTGAAGCCTTCGCCGCAGCACATGAATTCGGTATGGCGACGATTCTTTGGTGCTACGTGCGTAACAATGCGTTCAAATCCGACAAAGATTATCACGTTTCTGCTGATTTGACCGGACAAGCGAATCACCTTGGCGTGACAATTCAAGCCGATATTATCAAGCAAAAACTTCCTGAAAACAACGGTGGTTACAAAGCGCTTCAAATGGGCAATTCCAGCTATGGTAAAATTGACGAGCGGATGTACACCCAGCTTACAAGTGACCATCCGATTGACCTCACGCGCTATCAAGTGGCAAATTGCTACATGGGACGCACAGGACTGATCAATAGCGGTGGTGCTTCGGGCAGCAATGATTTTGCCGAAGCGACAATGACAGCCGTGGTCAACAAGCGTGCGGGCGGAATGGGCTTGATTTCCGGTCGTAAAGCCTTTCAACGCCCAATGGCTGAAGGTGCGAAATTGCTCAATACCATTCAAGACGTGTATTTATGCGATGATGTAACTATTGCGTAAGGTGTATTTCAAGTGCGGGGGTAACCGATTGCGATTGCCCCTGCATTTTCTCTTCTAAAAACTCATTTCATCTTATTTTCATCGCTCTATGAACATTTTGCTTACTTCCGCCGAAGTGTTTCCGTATGCTAAAGTTGGGGGACTTGGCGATGTGTGTGGTGCATTGCCGAAAGATTGGGAAAAATTGGGGCATAATGTTGTTCTTGTGATGCCCAAATATGCCAACATCGACGTTCACAAATGGAATCTTCAGCGTACCGATATTACCGTTGCCGTGCCGATGGATTGGTGGACAGAGTACGCGCGTCTCTGGAAAGCAACGCTTCCCGGAACGAGCAATGTCCAAGTATATTTTCTTGAAAATGCCGATTATTTTGACCGTTGGGGGATTTATGGCAATCCTGACGGCTTTGCTGATAATGACCGCCGTTTTATTTTTCTCAGTCGTGCCGTCTTCGAGACCGCTAAAGCATTGAATTTTCGTCCCGATGTCATTTTTGCTAATGATTATCACACCGCATTTACCATGCCGATGCTGAAAATTCATTACCGCATGACACAATTTTTCGGGCGCACAGCAGGAGTGTATGCGATTCACAATATGGTGTTTCAAGGACATTTCGACCCCCGCCGTGCTATGCCGCTTGCGGGCTTTGGGATGAATGAGTTTTACCAAGGTTCGTGGTTTGAATCGCACGGCGTAGTAAATTCCATGCAAATCGGTATTCTTTTTGCCGATAAAATTACGACCGTCAGTCCCCGTTATGCAGCGGAGGTGCGCTACACAAAGGAAGGATATGGCTTGCAAAATATCATCGGCGCGCGAGGCGGTGATTTTATCGGTATTTTGAATGGTGTGGATTATTCTGTTTGGAATCCCGAAGTGGATGATAAAATCTATGCTCCGTATTCTGTTAATGACCTTTCGGGCAAGATGACTAATAAATATCACTTTTTGAAAGATTGGGGGATTCATGAAAGCGAAATGCACGAAGATATGCCGATAATCGGCATGGTTACGCGCTTGACTGACCAAAAAGGTATTCCGCTTGTCGAAAATGCACTGGAAAATATTCTGCAAAATTATCCTGTGCGCTTCGCTCTCGTTGGCTCCGGTGCCGACCAATACGAAAGCTATTTTCGGTACATCCGTCAAAAATACGGCAACCGCGCATTGATTTATATCGGTTACAATGATAATCTTTCACACCGCGTTGAGGCTTCCTCAGATATTTATCTAATGCCCTCGCTCTTTGAGCCGTGTGGTCTGAACCAGATGTACAGTCTCAAATATGGTACGGTGCCTGTTGTGCGGAGCGTGGGTGGGCTTGCCGACACAATTTCTGAGTACAACCGTTACACCGGCGAAGGAAATGGTTTTGTGTTTGATGATTACAATGCCGGAGAAATGGGATACGCACTGCATCGCGCTATTGAGCATTATTTTCAGAAAGAGCATTGGTTGCGCGTGGTGAAAAACGGTATGATGGCAAACCATTCATCATTGCTTTGTGCGCAGCGGTATATTGACGTGTTTTACTGGGCAATTGAGAAAATCCCATATTATGGTTGAAAATCCAAGAAGCCCGATAGTACCTTGCTTTCGGGCTTTTTTGTGTGTGGTCGGATATTGTATCGTTTGAATTCAAGCAGTTTGATTATATCTTTTTTCAGCAACTATTCTTTGCACAGATGGTATCATCGGCTTCTTCGGCATTATTTTCGCAGCGCAATAGCAGCATGAGTATTTTGGTAGCTTCTTGTTCGGCATCACTTCTTGCTACTCTTGCCATTCTCATTTTTATGGGTATTGAGCGTGATAGTACGGAACTCTCGCGGCAGATTGTGCTGACGGTTTTTCTAGAGTCAGGCGCAAGTGCAAAAGAACTTGCCGCAACCCAAAGTGATTTGAAGACGATTGCGGGGGTTGATTCTATTACTGTTCAATCTGCCAATGCGGTCAAAGAAGCATTTGTCAGCCGTTTTGCAACAAGCATTGGTGCGGTTTTGCCGGATAATGCTTTCCCAACAGCAATGATTGTGAGCCTTAAAGAAGAATATCGTACCAAAGAGCGTATAGATTCTATTGTTTCGCAGGCACTGGGGATGCAAAGTGTTGGCAATGTCAGCTATCGGACGGCGTATGTGGAAGCGGTCGAAAAGCGTCAAATTCAAGAATATGCAGCATTCTGGGTTATTGCCGGTATCTGTATGATGAGTATCACAACGTTGCTTTGGCAAGCGGTGTCCCGTGCAGGATTGTCTTTGCAAAAAAGTGCCGGAGCGATATTAGGCGGTGTCGCAGCAGCTATGTTTGTCGGTGTGGTCTTGTTTGTGAATATGAAGCATCTTTTTCCTTGGCTCGACAGTGCAGGTTGGGGTATGTTGCTTAAAGTCCAGTTGCTTGGAAGTGTTTTTGTCTGTGCTTTTGCGACATTGATTCTTGCTATTACTGCTGTACGTCAAGCGACATACCATGACAACACCGCACATCCAACTTCCGATGACGGGCAAACTATACCACCTGACAATTCATTCAAAGCATCATCCAACGAATCTCTCAACGGAGGCAATAATGAACAGTAATGAGATTGCCGCAATGCGCCGTAATTACACGCTTGCGGGGCTGACAGAGCAAAATACACATGCCAATCCCTTTATTCAATTTCGCTTGTGGTTTGAAGAAGCAAAAGTAGCGCAAATTCTCGAACCAAATGCCATGACTCTTTCGACGGTCAGTCCTGAGGGACAGCCGGAAGCACGCATAGTGCTGCTCAAAGATTTTGATGAGCGCGGTTTTGTCTTTTTTACCAATTACGACAGTAGTAAAGGTAGGGCTATTGCTGGAAACCCCCGTGTGTGCTTGCTATTTTTTTGGGGGGAATTAGAGCGACAAGTGAGAATTAACGGTTTTGCAGCAAAAATTTCCCGCGAAGAATCCGACGAATACTTTCAATCACGTCCCCGTGAAAGCCGCATTGGTGCTTGGACATCAAACCAAAGTGCAGTTATTTCGGGGCGCGGGATTTTAGAAGAACGTTTTGAAACGCTGACTACAGAGTATGCCGGAAAAGATGTTCCTATCCCACCGTATTGGGGTGGATACCGCGTAGAACCAAAGACGATAGAGTTTTGGCAAGGTCGGGAAAGCCGACTGCACGACCGCTTGTTGTATGAGCGCCGTACCGATGCGAACAGAACAGATGGCAATGAAGTAAATACGCATGGATGGTCGCTTGTGCGGCTTTCGCCATGATGTGGACAAATCGAAGAATTATTCCTTATATTCAATTTCTCTGTTATACGCTAGATGAAAACAGACCGTGATATAGCAATCATTGCTTTACGTCCTACTACTCCGCTTATTGACGAAGCTGTTCAGGCTTTGGAAGAAGAATTAGGGCAAGCTGCTCCCGACACACTAGCGTATATGCTGCACGCAACGCTGAGGAGTATTTTGAAATTGCAACATAACGTTATCCTTCGTTTAACAGCATTTCACGCTATGCCGCACCGAGGAGCGCTTCTGCAAAAAAGTATCAAAGACCAATGCGCTTTTTTGACAACAACCATGAAAAAAGATACTGCATTGAGAATGCTTATTATCGGAGTTGTGGTTGGGCAGTTCACCGAAGCAGAACTTATGCGCTATACAGCAAATATGGATGATAAAGCCGAAATCAATAAGCGTATCATCGAACTTGCCGCCAAGCGCGTCTGCGACTCGCGGGAAGAAGTTTTGGCGATGATGGTACGCTAATTAAACAGTAGCAAGTGAAGATTGGGAAGGCTTGGAAGTGGCGGAAATGCTTGATTAAATCAAAGAATTATATGGAAACAATCAATCAACAGCAAGACGGATTTGAAATCATTTTAGAGGCTCATCGGAAATTTTTGAATGAAATTCAATCTGCGTATCTAGTGCGAAGCAGCGTTTATTACATTATTTCAACAAGTTTGGCATTAAGTATTGTTTGTTTTGTTAGTAAAATCTCGCCTTCTTCAGGCTACGTACTCAATTTTTTTTCTCTATGCTCCTGCACCTTAACTGGATTCGTCGCTTTGCTAACACTTGTCGCAGAAAGATTTTCCTATCCTGTCCCCATTTTTGATGTTCCATTTACAGAAGATGTGGATACTCACTCTCTTCTCATGTTGCCAAGTGTAAAATCGCCTTTCCAACAAACTCAAAACACATTAGTGGAATCACATATATTCTGGGTATCGAAACGTCTTGCAAGGGTATACATGAATTATTGTAGATATATTCTTGTTACATCCACATTCGGAATATCCTTATTGATTGCTCAGATATATTCACAATCTTTTACTTTATCAATACTTCTAAATATCACTTCAACTCTACTTGGTGGATATTTCGTATATAAAAATTATCCTAGTCAGCATCGAATTGAAGAGATATATGTAAACTATTTTCGTGCGAAAACACGTTTCGGAAAAATGTTCTCTGGCAAAACAAAGAATTCATAATAATTTTTACTTAACTATTCTATTATGCCCTACAACCACCAATCTATCGAAGCCAAGTGGCAACAATTCTGGGATAACAACCAGACGTATCGCACAACCACCGACACAACCAAGCCCAAATACTACGTGCTGGATATGTTCCCCTACCCAAGTGGTGCAGGGCTCCACGTCGGGCATCCCGAAGGCTACACCGCCACCGACATCGTGAGTCGCTACAAGCGCATGAAAGGCTTCAATGTGCTGCATCCGATGGGCTTCGATGCTTTCGGTCTGCCGACCGAGCGTTATGCCATGACCACAGGCATTCATCCCGCGAAAGTAACGGAAGACAATGTTGCCAATTTCACGCGCCAGCTCAAAGCTATCGGTTTTGGCTATGACTGGGAGCGCGTTATCAATACCACCACGCCGGATTACTACAAATGGACGCAGTGGATTTTCCTGCTTATTTACAACTCATGGTACGACGAAGAGCAGAAAAAAGCGCGTCCCATCAGCGAATTACCGATTCCGGCTGAATATAAAACTCCGCTCGAAATTCAGGAATATCAAGACACCAAGCGTTTGGCATACATCGCCGAAATCCCCGTGAATTGGTGCGAACAGCTTGGAACGGTGCTTGCCAACGAAGAAGTTGATGAATGGACATCGAAAGGCTACACCGTCGAGCGTCGCCCGATGCGCCAGTGGATGCTTCGCATCACGGCTTACGCAGAGCGTTTGCTGAATGATTTGGCACTTGTGGAATGGCCCCAATCCACGATGGAAATGCAAAAACATTGGATTGGCAAATCAGAAGGCGCGGAAGTAACGTTTCCACTCGTTGGACACGACGAAGGAATAACAGTCTATACGACTCGTCCCGACACGATTTTCGGCGTTTCGTACATTGTTCTTGCGCCGGAACACGCACTTGTAGAGCGTATCACAACTGAGGCACAACGCGGTGCAGTAGAGGAATACAAAAAAGCCGTCGCTCTCAAAAGCGACCTTGAGCGTACCGAACTTGCGAAAGAAAAATCAGGCGTGTGGACAGGCGCGTACGTGCTGAATCCGGCGAATGGCGAAAAAGTACCTGTCTGGATTGCCGATTACGTCTTGGCGCACTACGGTACTGGCTCGGTCATGGGTGTTCCGTGTGGTGATGTGCGTGATTTTGCGTTTGCGACAAAGTTTGGGCTGCCGATTCCGATTGTCCTCAAACCCGCAGACGGCTCGGAATGGGACTTTACTAAAGACGGCTACGACGATTATGAAAATGCAATCGCTATCAATTCCAAAAACGACAAAGTCTCGCTCGACGGTATGGAATCGAACAAGGCAAAAAAATGGATGACAATGTGGCTTGCAAGCGAGGGTTTGGGCAAACTCAAGGTACAGTACAAACTGCGCGATTGGCTTTTCTCGCGCCAGCGTTACTGGGGTGAGCCTGTTCCTATCATGTTTTTTGAGGATGGTACGCGCCGCTCGTTGGAATTGGACGAACTGCCTTTGCAACTCCCCGATGTAAGCGACTTCCAGCCCGCCGGCACGGGCGAATCGCCGCTTGCGAAGGTGGAAGAATGGATAAACTTCACCGACAAAAAAACAGGTAAAAAAGCCCGCTTCGAGACCAATACCATGCCGCAATGGGCTGGCTCCTGCTGGTATTATTTGCGCTTCATAGACCCAAGCAATGACGAGGTGTTTGTGGATGCAGCACAGGAAAAATACTGGATGGGCGAGGGCGACAACGGTGGCGTAGATTTATACATGGGCGGTGCGGAACACGCCGTGCTGCATCTCTTGTATTCTCGTTTCTGGCACAAAGTCTTGTTTGATTACGGCTACGTCTCAACGCCGGAGCCATTCAAAAAGTTGTTTCATCAAGGCTTGATTTTAGGCGAAGATTCGGTCAAAATGTCGAAATCGCGCGGCAATGTCGTCAATCCTGACGATGTTATCAAAGAACACGGTGCTGATGCGCTTCGCGTCTTTGAGATGTTCATGGGTCCGCTTGAAGCTGCAAAACCTTGGTCCACGAAAGGTGTGGAGGGCGTTGCGCGGTTTTTGAGCCGCTCTTACCGCATGATTGCTGATGAGGATACAGGAAAATTGCTGGATGCGGTGCAAGATGTGGAACTCACCAAAGAACAAGCATTTGTGCTGCATTCCACGATTAAAAAGGTCGGCGAGGATATTGAAAACCTCAGTTTCAATACTGCCGTTTCGCAAATGATGATTTTCGTGAATGAGTTCACAAAGCTCGATGTGAAGCCACGTGCAGCGATGGAAGCATATATTCTGTGTCTTGCGCCCTTTGCACCGCATTTGGGCGAAGAACTTTGGCAAATTTTGGGACACACCACGAGCGTAGCATTAGAGCGGTTCCCGGACTATGACGCATCAAAACTTGTGCAAAACGAAATCGAAATCGTCTTGCAAATTAACTCCAAAGTTCGTGCAAAAGTCGTTGTTCCGGCAGACGCAGATGCCGCAACATTGGAGAAAATCGCGCTTCAAGACCCGACTGTTTTGAAGTATTTAGAAGGCAAAACGCCGAAAAAAGTGGTTGCCGTTCCAAAGAAGTTGGTGAATTTTATTGTGTAGCGCATGAAGTATTCAGTTATATTTGAGCCAAGAGCGCGTAAGGATTTACGCGCTCTTCAGCCTGAAATTTGAGAACGTATTCTGAGCAAAATTGCGCTTTTAGAGGATAATCTGTCGGGTGATGTGAAGCATCTAACGAATTTCACACCTGAATATCGTTTGTGTGTAGGTGATTGGCGGGTTCTGTTTGAACTTGCAGGCTCAGAAATTGTGATTTACCGCATATTGCATCGGCGCGAAGTCTGTAAACCATAATTACTTAAAAGGATTGCGCAATGGAGATCCATCCACAATATATCGAACATAATGGCAAGCAAGAATATGTGGTCTTGCCGATACATGAATTTCAAAAAATGCAGGAATTACTCGAAGATGCCGAAGATTTGCTGCTGCTTCGTGCTGCAAAAACAGAATCGAAGCCATCTGAACGCATACCATTAGCGGAAGTAATGAAGGAATTTAGGCTGTAAATGCACACACATCAAGACCCGTCCGTCCTGAAGTATTTGGAAGACAAAACCCCGAAAAAACTGGTTGCCGTTCCGAAGAAATTGGTGAATTTTATTGTGTAAAATTTTACAGGCAGCACGATGTCCATTATTGATATTTGCAATCTATTGGGTGCCGGAATTACCACAATCTTAGGTGGCATGGGGCTTTCTGTTCCTCATGCAGCCTCAAGATTTACGGGTTTGCAGGCATCGAACCCCACGGGATTTTCTGAATTTCGCGCTACCTACGGAGGATTTTTTCTTGCGCTTGGTGTGGCAATGATTGTCCTGCGACAGCCAATGTTGTATCAAGTTGTTGGAATTGCTTGGTTGGCGGCGGCAGTTGGACGCATTGTTTCCGTTTTTGCTGATAATGCCAAAGAGAAGCGAAATTTTCAAGCGATTGCTTTTGAAGCAGGTATTGGTGCGCTTTTGATTATCAGAAATGTTTGATTCTTGGAAGACAAAACCCCGAAAAAACTGGTTGCCGTTCCGAAGAAATTGGTGAATTTTATTGTGTAATTTTTCTGAATAGTTGCCGACTGTTTCTTGAAAATGAGAAGCAGTCGGCTTTTAAGAACACGAGTTGTCAATGATTATCCATTGTACAAGAAGCAATATCCCATGAACCATACCGCATAGAAATTCGTGTCCCTGACAATCACCTTCTGCATATTTTCGTCCCAACGTTTGCTGCGGGAGAAGAAGTAGAAATCACCATTCTCCCCAAAGCAAGCACCAACGGTATTGATGCCAAAATCCAACAAATAGAAAAAGCCGCCCGCGACCCCCTTTTTCTTGCCGACTTGAAAGAAGTAAACTCAGATTTTCGTTTCCTTGATACACAGGATTGGGTGGCAGCATGAACTTCCGTTGAAATATTTTATTGCAAACTGTCTTTGATTTTTACAACCGTTGAAAGGATAACACTGATGAACACGCAAGGAAAAATTATCGTCGTAACAGGAGCCGGGAACGGTATGGGACGCGAAATAACGCTTCATCTTGTCCGCGACAAAGGCGCACGGGTAGCGGCTGTGGATATGAGCGAGTCAGCACTGCAAGAAACGGTGCGGCTTGCGGGTGAAAACGGTACGGCAATTTCAAGTCATAGAGTGGACATCACCGATAAAGCGTCTGTGGATGAGCTTCCTGCGCTCGTACAGGCCACTCATGGCGCAGTGGACGGTATCATCAATAATGCCGGAATTATTCAACCCTTTGTCAAGTTGAACGAACTGCCCTTTGATGCGATTGAACGGGTGATGAACGTGAACTTTTACGGTACGATGTATATGATAAAAGCCTTTTTACCGCATTTGCTTCAGCGCCCCGAAGCGCATATTGTCAATATATCCAGCATGGGTGGCTTTTTGCCTGTGCCGGGACAAACAGTGTATGGTGCATCAAAAGCAGCCGTCAAATTGCTGACCGAAGGGCTCCACTCGGAATTGCAAGGTACATCTGTCGGCGTAACAGTAGTATTTCCGGGAGCAATCGGAACAAATATTGCGCAAAATTCGGGTGTCGCAGGAACGTTGAAAGTGGATGAAAGTAAAGCACAATCATTCCCGACACTCCCGCCTTCAGAAGCTGCAAAAATCATCATTCGCGCTATGGAGCAGAATCGTTATCGGGTGACTGTTGGTAAAGACGCTCGCTTTATGGACATTATCTACCGTTTGCATCCGGAAAGGGCAGCACGCTTTATTTTCCGACAGATGCAAGCCTTACTAGCCAAGTAGTCTTGTTGTTGTTTTATGTCAGCAACGTGAGAAGCCGCATCTGCACAGGAGTTTCCAGCATCAGAGTTAAAAGCCATAGCACAGACCCCGTGCTTAATGGAATAGAAAAATTATCGTCCATTTTAAGGCGAATAGAGGCGGCTTCCACAATACCCCCGATAAATGTCGCAATACCTCCAATAACGGCATACTGCCATGGAGCAAGTGTTAATGACCATATCGTGCCAACAACTATCCATGCTGAAATCCAAAATGCAGTTGTGCCTTCTAAACTTTTATCCAAAAAACGTGTTTTCCCGAATTTTCGCCCGATAAGCGCCGAAGCGATGTCGGAGACAATTAACACGGCAAACGCCGTAATCGCAATAATTTTTGGAAACAGCAGAACGCACAGAATTGCCGAAAGCAGAACGTATGTTGCACCATTGAGTAAAACGCGGTTCTCTGCCAATTCATGCGCCCGCATCATACCACCGAAAATTTTCCGAACAAGCCGCTCCAAAGCCGGTATCCAGTGACGAGCGAGGTCAATGGTCAGCACAGGAAAAAATATTCCGCTCAAAAGCCAGAGTGCTGTTTCGCGGCTGATAAAAGCATAAATAATCGGGATAGAAAGTGAGCAAAGGTGGATGGATTTGCGGAAAAGTTCTTGTGTGTAGGTGATGTTTGTTTGCGAGGAAGGATGCTGCATTTGTTCAGATGGATTATGAAGATTTTTTTGCATCTTTGTAGTCTTGGAAATTTTTTTGCCAGCCCACTTGAGCGTCAATCGTTCTTGAATGTGCAGACGCAAAATAAGAGAAAATCTTTATTTACCATTCGTAAATTCTCATCACGAACCATCATAACGATTATGCACGCTGTCGGAACACTCGCCCACGCGAAAATTAATCTTGGTCTGGAAGTTCTTTACAAACGTCCGGACGGTTATCACGAAATTAACACTGTTTTTCTCCGTGTTTCTCTTGCCGATACTGTTCTTGTCAGTTCAAATGGCACGACTAATGCAATTCACCTTGATTGTACGCCGGATTTAGGTATTGCTGATGAAGAAAATCTCGCCTACAAAGCGGTGAAAAAAGCGCAAGAAATGGCTGCCGGACGCGGAAAAGACGTACTCCCGTCCTTGGCGATGAGCCTAAGGAAGCAAATTCCTTATGGGGGTGGGCTTGGAGGTGGTAGCTCCAATGCCGGTGCTGTTCTGCGTTCGCTTCCGTCTTTGTGGGGCAGAGAGGTACTGACGCAGGAAGAATATGTAAATGTTGCTGCAAGCATTGGAAGTGACGTGCCCTTCTTTCTTGAGAATATGGATTGTGCTTTGGGGTCGGGTCGTGGAGAAATTTTGAAGCCATTAGCGCTCAAATTACCATATTATGTTGTGGTTGTTGCCCCGCCTATCCGCATTACAACTGCGTGGGCGTATTCTGCATTGAAACGTGCTTCCAAGACTGAAGAACAGCGAACGCCAACTGATTACGCCGCATTATTACCGGAAGCAATTGCTTCACCCAATAAACTTCGGCAGCATTTTACGAATGATTTTGAGGATGTGATTTTTGCTGAGTATCCGACTATTGGCGGCATAAAGCAATATTTGTATGAAGCCGGTGCGCTTTTTGCCTTGATGAGTGGAAGTGGCTCGTCCGTCTTTGGTTTATTTAAGACTGATACCGAAGCAAATGCTGTTGTCAATGCTATATCTACACGCTTTGAAGGCAGCACGGCACACGTTTGTAAGCCTTTTTAGTGTTTTTTACCCGTCGTGAATCCTGTTTTTTGCCGTAATGCTGATGCTCTTGGTTATGCTGTATCGTTCTAGCACCAATGGCGACTACGGCTTTTTCGTGAAAATCTTCCTCGTTACATGAAGATTTTTTCGTAGTTTTGCACTCGTCCTAAATTTGTAATCTTCACATCATGTTGTTTCCTGCTTTTTCCTTTATGCAGCAGTTTGTTTTTTCCTCTGTATCATTATTTTCTATGCGTCTTCGCCAACAATACTTCATCACCCTTTTACTCATCATACTTGCCTTTAGTTGGGCAAAACCAACGGTAGTACACGCGCAAACAGAGCCACTTCTAAGCCGTAGCAACAGCGTTCAATATCTGATTATTGCGCCTTCGCAGTTTGTTCCTGATGTACAAGAACACGCTCGGTGGCGTTCGCAGACAACGTGGACACATCCGGCAATGCGGACACGGATTGTTACGGTCGAAGAAATCAATCGCTCGTTTGCTGATTCAGCGAAGAATCATCCACAATCTCAAGCCGAAACGATACGTTCTTTCATTAGCTATACTTTGCAGTTTTGGGCGGGTAAGCCTTCGCATATTATGCTTGTAGGCAGTACAAGTCTTATTCCTTCATATAGAATTCCCGTTACTATTCCTCTTCTTTTGTCACCGACGTATTTTTCGAGAGAAGATTCTGTACCGATGGATGAATGGTATGTGGTGAACAAATACCGTGAGACCTTCAATACTCAACCGCAGGCGGCAATTGGTCGTATCCCCGGGCGAAATTCTACGGAAATACGCCGTGTTTTAGGGAAAGTACGCCTTTTTGAAGAAGCGGGAAATACGCTGGGTTTTGACCTTAGCACACGTGCAACCGTGATTATTGATGCCCAAGACAACGATACCTTCGAGAATCAATTCCTGAATTTATCGGATTTTCTACGCTATAATGTCCGCCAGCCGTTGCCGTCCGATATCCTGAATTTTGCGAATATCATGCAACAGCCGGATGCTCGCCGACAAGTTACCCGTGCGATGTCCAGTAATAAGCCGATTGTTATGTATTATGGTCATGGTGCGCCCGATGAATGGTCTAAGTACAGTATTTTACGCACCGATGACGTTGGGAATAATCTTACCCGTAATGGTAAGCCATTTATGATGGTGACAATCGGGTGCAGTCAAAATTATGATATTCCGCGCATTCCTTCTATTGTCGAGGCGCTGATGTTGCTTGACAACGGTGGCTCGGTTATGACCTTAGCTTCTTCGGGATATTCCAGCTACCCGGAAAATAACTGGTTTGTTCGTCTGTTTTACGAAGAATTGTTCAGTAAGCGTCTTGATGTCGGGACGGCAATTTTGAATGCCAAACAACGTTGTTACGACACAGGTTTACCGCCGCAAGATAATTTTTTCCGTCGTATTGCGCTTTTGGGGGACCCTGCAATGGTGCCGTTTTCACGTCTTGCAACATCAGTCGCACAACAGCAAGAACCAGCACCGCAAGGAATTTCTCTTGCTCCTAATCCCACGCAGACACAAAGCATCATGCGCTATACGCTTGCTTCGGCGGGTATGGTGCGTATTGAACTTGTCAATACATTAGGGCAAATTCTTTTCTCTTATTCCCAGATGCAGAGTGCTGGAGAACAGTCGTTTACACTTCCGGTGGAAAACCTTCCTGTTGGTGCGTATATTTGTCGCATAAGTACAGGAACGCAGCATCAAAGCGCTGTTTTGACGGTACGTCGTTGAAACCCGCTTGTAGTGCCAGATCGGGTAAGTGGCTGTTGCCAGCTTTGAGTACATTTTTATTGAATCTCCATTTTGAGGTGAGATATGAAACGTAGCAAACTTGCGATACTGATCATAAGTTTGATAGGCATTAGTGCAAGCATCAGCAGTTGTTCTGTGGTGCGTTTGCATCACATCGGCAGAATGTATCCGCCTTCCCCGACAATTGATGTTGTCTATGCAGAAAAAGATGTTAAGTCGGCACGCTACGAATTTATGGGAGAAATTTTGCTTGAAACTACGGAATCTGTTATTACCCCTGAAATGGAACAGCAGCTTATCTACGAAGCCCGTTTACGCGGCGCAAATGCAGTGATTCTTGGTGAAATGGATGTGCGATTTGCCTCTCCTCCCGGACCGGAAACAATGATTCGGACAATTCGTGCCAAACTTGTACGTTATCAATAAACATATCGTTTGATTTTCTCTGATTGAATACACTCGCCACTTGATACATCCTTACCACATTATGAAATTTGCCCGTATTGTTGCATTGGTACTTGTTGTCATGCTGAGTGCAGTATTGCTACTGCCCTTGAAGTCCTGTTCCGGCAATCTTTCCATGCTGTTTTCTTCCTTATTCCCCAATACAAAAACGGTTGCCAATGCCAAGCCCGTGCCTGCGTTTCGGGCTGAATCATTTCGTGATTCTGCTGCGGTGCGATTTTTAATTGTTGGTGATTGGGGAACGGGCGCATCCTTTCAAAAGCGTGTTGCCGAACAGATGTGTGCGAAAGCCGGCGTGGAAAAACCCGGTTTTATCCTCAGCACAGGTGATAATATCTACAACAACGGTGTAACGTCTATTGACGACCCACAATGGAAAACGAAGTTTGAAGACATATATTCATGCCAAGAATTAGCGCTGCCTTGGTATGCAATTTTGGGCAACCACGACCACCGAGGCAGTATTCAAGCGCAAATTGACTACCAGAAAAAAAATCCTCGTTGGAATATGCCTGATAGATATTTTCAGTTTACTTCCAAAGCCACAGACGGAACGGACATTGATTTTTTTGCGCTCGACACCGACCCACTCAACCGCAAAGATACGGCGTTCGCTTCTCAGCAAAATATCTGGTTGCGTAATGCACTTGCAACGTCAAAGGCTCGTTGGAAGATTGTTGTCGGGCATCATATGATTCGCTCGCATGGCGGCTATGGCGACCAAGAATATATGATTCGTTGGATTAAGCCGATATTAGATGAGTTCAAGGTCGATTTGTACATTAACGGACATGACCACGATTTGCAGTATTTGAAAGCACCGGAAGATCATTTTTACTGCTTAATTTCGGGCGGTGGCGGCGGAGCAAGAGATACCGGCTTCGGGGCAAATACGATTTTTGCTTCTACAAATGGCGGATTTCATTATATTGCGGTTACTCGTTCGCGTATCTATGTCGAATTTGTTGATATTGGGGGCAAAACGACGTTTGCAACAAGTATCACAAAAACGCTTCAATAGGCTTAGAGACATAAGTTGCTTCCTGTTCAAGACATATTTTCTCACCTGTTTTTCACGTTGCGTATGCACATTTGATTCTCAGCAATTCCATCAATACTTCAGGATATTGCTTGATAATCACATTTGTTCCATTGTTTTTGGATGTGTAATGCTGACTTCCCGCATATTTTCTCGCCTTTTTGCGGTCTTTGTTCCAGTTTTTGTTTGGGGATTAGTGCTTGCTTCTCCCGTTTTTGCCCAACGCGGTTTGTACTCATTTTTGCGCAATGATGCCAGCGCCCGTGCGGCTGCTCTTGCCGGTTCGTTTGTTGCTGTTCACGATGATCCTGTATCCTTGTTTTACAATCCTGCCGGAATTGCTTCGGCGGAAGATAACCAACTCAGTGTCACGTTTTTTAAGCACGTCGGTGATATAAATTCCGGTTTCGCGGTCTATAACACGTCGCTTCAAACTTTAGGTGTACAATCAAGTTCACCGGTAGCCAAAGGCTCCGTTGCTATTGGTGCAAATTATGTGAATTACGGTACATTTCAGCGTCTTGACCGTAATGGCGCTCCAGCCGGAACGGCATTTGGCGGCGGCGATGTGGCGCTTTCGCTGGGGTATGCGAATGAATTGGATTCCAACTGGTTCTACGGAATCGCTGTGAAATACGTCAATAACCGCCTTGATAACGCTGCTGCGGGTGCAGTGGCGGTGGATGCCGGAATGCTCTATCGTATTCCCAAAGCCAATGTAAATATCGGGCTTTCGGTGCTGAATGCAGGAGTTCAGGTCGCAACAATCAACGGAGCGCAAGAGGCATTGCCGCTGGATGTGCGTTTGGGCGTGAATCATCGTTTGCGGGGATTGCCGTTGCTGCTGAATGTAACGCTGACGCGGCTTGCTGATAATGTCCCTGTTTTTACCGACCGTTTCCTAAATTTTGCTATCGGCGGTGAATTTTACTTCGGCACAGCAGTCCGTGTGCGTTTGGGGTACGATAACCAACGCAGACGCGAGATTGCGGCAGATGCACAGCCCCGTTTGGCGGGATTTTCGGGCGGTGTGGGAATTGTGCTGGATAAATTTACCATTGATTATGCGCTGACTTCCTTAGGAATGCCCGGTGATGTCCACCGCTTTTCTTTGAATGTCCGCTTGTAATCTTGCTCAGAGAGCGTGAATATCGCTTGATTGGAAATCACTAAAGTTTTCGCTATTTTCCGTCGTACAGGATACTGTGTTATGCAGTATCCTTTTTTGTTTTGTATACTTTACGTCTTGTTAAACCACGCTTTTCATTGTTTATTCTTTGAGGGTTATGATGACGTTACCATGCTCCCGCCTGCTGTTATCAGCACTTGTTTTTCTCTTGGGTTTTTCTTCCTTTTTCGCACAAACCCCTTCTTCACCCAAAAACAGCATAGTTATTGGTGTCTCTATGGGCGCAGCGACTCCTTCCGGCGTATCGTCTGTGCGCAGTATGCGTATGGCGGTGGAAGAAATTAATACTGCAGGAGGTATTAAAGGGCGACCACTTGCACTGAAGGTCGAGTATGGGCAAGATAAAGATTCACTAAACATGGATAAGACAATTACTCAATTAATTGCCGATGGTGCACAGATGATTATTTCCGGTAGCGGTTCGAGTAATACGCTGAGAGCAGCACGAATTGCCGTTGCCAAAGGGGTGATGTTGATGACAGCAGCATCGTCCTCTCCGCGTATTAGCGAAGTCAAGGATAATAATTTGGTCTGGCGTACTATTCCTTCTGATGTTTTTCAAGCAAATACCGCAGCGAAAATTCTGCGTCAAAAAAAGCATACAACGGTGGGTATTATCGCTATTAATAATGCTTATGGTGCTGCTTTGGCACAAGCCTTTGCGGGTTCTTTTCAAAAATTAGGTGGTAAAGTTGTTGCCTCGGTTTCTTATTCCGATATTGCTTCATACGATGGTTTTGATTTCAAGCAAAAGTTGGATTCCCTTTATGCACAAAAGCCATCTGCGATTTACCTTGTAAGCTACAATGACGATGGCGCAAAGATTGTGAGCGATTCTAAAGGGTATTTTTCAGCGAAATACAAACCGTTTCTTTTCGGATGTGATGGTAATTACAATAATGATTTTCTGTTGGCGGTGGATGCTGCGCTCTTGGAGGGTATGGAAGGTTTATCGTATGTGCATCCAAAGAAATATGACAATTATGACAAGTTTTTTGCCAAATTTAAAGAATACAGCAGTAAAAATTCTGAGATGTCGGATTTGGCAAATATTTCCTTGGCAGGTCTTTTAGATGTAGAAGCAACCAATTCGTATGCTGCTACGAGTTACGATGCTATTTATACATTTGCTCTTGCCGCGTTAAAAGCCTCTTCCGATTCACCGATAGCCATCGCAAAAGAGATGCCAAATGTTTCTCGTCCGGTAAAAGGAGCCGTCGTGATAAACGTGGGGGAATTTGCAAAGGCTATTGAAGCGATGAAACAAGGAAAAGCAGTGAATTACGAAGGAGCAAGCGGTCCGGTGGAATTTGATGCCAAAGGGGATGTAACGCACGGAAACTACATTATCTGGCGCATTACACAAGGCAAGTTTGTGGAAATTGGTACGGTGAGTTTTCCGTGAATACTCCAAGTGCTTGAGAATAAACATTGGTAACGGCTAGTCGCTATACCGCTCTAATTTGAATGTTGCTCCAAGATAGCGTTTGCGAACTTCGGCGTTATCAGCTATTTCTTCTGCCGTGCCGGAATAAAACACTTGACCGTCAATGAGAATATACGCCCTGTCAGTAATGGAGAGCGTTTCGTGAACATTATGGTCAGTAATGAGTACACCGATTCCCTTGTGTCGTAAGGACCGCACAATACCAATAATTTCTTCCACAGCAATCGGATCAATTCCGGCAAAGGGTTCGTCCAATAACATAAATTTGGGATTCGTTGCTAAGGCGCGTGCTATCTCGCATCGGCGACGTTCCCCACCGGAGAGCATAAAACCCTTGCTTTTACGAATGTGCGTGATACTTAAATCCTCCAAAAGCTGCTCCAACCGCTCCTTGCGCTCCGCTTTTTTGAGGTTCTGAAGCTCTAAAATTGCCATGATATTATCTTCTACCGTCATTTTCCGAAAGACCGAGGCTTCTTGCGGTAAATACCCCAGACCAAGCCTGGCGCGTTTGTACATCGGCACTTTGGTAATGTCCGTGTTATCCAAGAACACACGACCTTCGGTGGGGCGTACTACGCCGACAATCATGTAAAACGATGTTGTTTTTCCTGCGCCGTTCGGTCCCAAAAGCCCCACAACTTCTCCCTGCTTGACGCTTAACGACACGCCTTGCACGACTTTTCGTTGCTTATAGACTTTGACCAAATTCTCCGTATGTAGGGAAGAAAGCGGTGTTTGGAGTGTTATTCCTGTGGTCATTATTTCGCCGGATATTTCTTCGTTCATAATACTTTACTGCTATACGTGAAAATACGGTTGAATCGTTCCAAAATACAACGCTCTCGCCCCAAAAACAAGAGCGAGAGCGGTTTTCATTGTCAAAATGTCGGCTGATACAGTAGGTAATTTCCAGCAAGGGAGTGGTCTAAAATGCGTAGCCGACTGTAACTTGCAAAACATTCGTCGGGAAATCATACCGTACACTGCTTGCTGGAACAGCTCCAACGACGGCATTGATAATGGTTTGTGTGCTAATATTGCCTAATCCCGGAATAGTCACCATACCTTGCGCTCCGCGTACATTCGCAACCGGCGTAGTATTGACAATAAACGAGGGAGTCGCCGCCACATAATTTACGCCTACGTTCAGTCGGTCGAATAATAGAACACCCGCACCAAGTTTGTAGGCGAAGGCTGTTGCAGTAGCTTGCGCACGGGTTATTGTCGCGTCAAGTTGTACATTAACAAAGGGGATGTTCATCCCAAGTTTTGCTTCGCTTTGCGGCAAAACACCATAAAACAAGCCGCCTTGAGCATTTGCGTAAACATTCAGCAAACCCGCAATGACAGGTAAATCATAGCGTAAACCGCCCGTGAGTGTACCGTTGATGTAGGCTTGGGCATTGTAGCTCGTTGTCAAGCCAAGCAGGCTGGATAATGGACCTAGATTAACACCATTAATACCTGCTGCCAAAATAGCATTGCGAAGCTGTCGGGCAGCTTCTTCATTATTGAAAGAATTGTAATTTGCATCCAGTGAAATACTCAGGGCAAAATTTGGTGTGAAGCGAAAAACATCGGTCAAACCAACGGTAAATCCAAGATTTGCCCCGCCAAGTGGTGTTCTGCCTTCTGCTGGGATAAGATCTTGTAATGTGGCGGGAAGTGCGCCAAAATTAGCTACGGGATTCGTGATGCCACCTTGAATGATAAGTCTGTTTCCGCTTGTCCAGCTACCGTCTTGTGCGAATGTTGAATGTATTGGAGCGATGAAAAGTGCTACTATAATACACAATGTGCGAAAAAGAGTGCGAGAAATGGCTGTGTGTGTGGTGGTCATAAACAAAAGGAAAAAATTCAGAAAAAATGAACTTGATAATTTCTGGTTGGACAAATCAGCACTATCTAACGTTTAAGCAAATAGAAAAATTTTCACAAAAACTACGGTAATTTTTGCTAAAAGGCAAGGTGCTTTCTGAAATTTTACAGAGTCTTCTCAAGCAAACTCAGTAACCAAGCCATAACTTCTCTTACGAATTTCACCAATGATGCGGCGCACTTTTGTCTCAATAGCCGCCATATCTAAGCGTGTAAATTCAAGCGTCCGTGTCCATTCGTCGTCTTGAGCCGAAGAAGAAGCACGGCGCGTAAAAAGAAGCCGTGTGGTAAAGGTATTTTGCTCCGGCGCAAGGAATGAAGCCATATACGCATAAATCTCCAATTGCAAACGATATTCTGCCAAGAGCCTGTCCATATCCCGTGCCGAACCAACACGATTTGTCTTCCAATCCCAGATTTCAAGAGCACCGGAAGGATTTTGGGGTGATGAAGATGTCGGGATTTGCACAAGAACGTCCATTGTGCCGATAAGAAAATCGCTGTCAATAGGCATCGTTATCGGATATTCATATTTTGCACCAAACAGCGAGGCTGCATAGCGCTTCACAAGCGGTGTTGCGGCAACAGCCTGCGTTTCCCGTTGCAATCGGGCGTGAAGAGTTGGCGTAAAAATGCGCTGTGTGGCAGGTAATATGCGATCCACCGTGCGTTGAAATTCATTCGGTTGTACAATTCCTTCTGCCGTCATCCACAAAGGTAGATGCTGCAAAACCGCATGAATACTTTCTCCGGCTCGTGTTCCCAATGTTTCGTCGTTGTCGTCTTCCGTTCCCGATGCTTTTCCGACAAAATGCCCTTCGTCATCTGCCGGAGGCAATCCCAAGCGGTACAAACGATCGTATTCATCAGGGTTTTGTATGAAAAGTCGTAATTGTGAAGCAGAATAAAAATCGCCCTCGACTGAAGAACTGAGTGTGCCGAGAAGCAAGGGTGAAAGCGCTTTTGTAGGTAATATGCTGCTTGGCAAGGTAGGAGTATTTTTGATTTCAATATCAACGGGAAGAGCCGTAGCCGCGACACCTGCGGGCTTTTCAGCAAGGAATTGTTCTCGTGTCCGATAGATGGGAATAGAGAATGACACGTCGCGTTGAATAATCTCCTCGCCAACCAAGATTTCAAGCGTTTCTTGAGGTGCTGCAAGAAATGGCTCGTGGAGTAAATTGCGTTCTTCTGCTCCTAAACTTTCCTGAATCATGCCGAGAAAACCGTCCGATTTTTTCATTCCACCGCTTGATGTTTCGTAACCTTTGGCAGAGATGATTAAATGGTCTTTCGGGCGCGTCAGCGCAACGTAGAGAAGCCGCTTTGCTTCAGCATTGTCGGCAAGACTATCTTTTTCAGAAGCTAAGGTGTAGAGAGGTGTCGGGATGTATTCCATAGTGCCGTCTTCGCGTGCGCGAAGCATTTTGAAGGACATACCAAGCGCGGAATCAAACGACAAACCTCCGCTTATACTGCCGGATTTTGCATTGGTATTGTACAGAGCGACAATAGGCGCTTCCAAGCCTTTTGCACCGTGAATCGTCATGATCTGCACTGCATTTTTGCTTGCGTCCGCGTCTGCTTCGCCTTCGTTGAATGCGTAGAGCGCCAAACGGCGTAGCTCTTCCGCAAAATCGTATAAGTTCCGAAAGCCTTTATTTTCGTACTTTCTGGCAAGAATGAGAAGTTTTTCGAGATTGGCTTCTATTTGATCAAAACGTTCATCTGCGGCAATCATCCCTCGCCATGCGGTTTGTTCCAAAATTGTTCGTACAAGCGATGGAATGGAGAGTTGTGCCGCCAGTGGCAGGAGATTTTTCAGTGTAGTAAATGCCCGCAGCGCTTGGTTACTGGGGTTTGTAGGCAACGTCGCATCTTCGCCCATTTGAGAGCAGTATTCCGCGAATCGTTCCCAAAGCGAACTTGTGCTACTGCCATCTGTCGTACTGACCTCTGTGCGAGAAATAGCGTAGAGTTCTGTGTCGGAAACCGCATAAAACGGTGAGCGCAAAACGGCGGCAAGGGCAATATCGTCATTGGCATTTTGCAGAAAGAGCAGAAAAGAGCGTATGTCCAAAATTTCCTGACGCTCGTAAAATCCACGTCCGCCAATGACTGTAAAGGGTACATCGCAGCGTCGAAGTGCGGTAAGAAGTTCATCCATGCCATTCCGAGAGCGCATCAAAATCATCATGTCGTTGTATGTAGCCGGGCGCGGCGAACCATCGCCGGAGCGCACCAAAACAGGCTCTTTGGTTGTTCCTTGCGCGATGGCTCGCAGGTATTCTGCCAGCAGTTGTGCTTCGGGGATAAAATCGGTTGAATCGTTTTGAGCCGAATCGTTTTGAACTGTATTGCCTTGTAAGCTAGCTTTAACCTCATTCGGAGCTGCCTCTCCTTGTTCGGCAGCATATTCTTCATTTGCAATATCATTGCCCCCTTGAGTTCCAGTGGAATTTTTGTTGTGTGGATACCGCGCAAGCAGCATCGTTACTGTGCCACGCAGCGTTGCATTATGAACGCCGCAGATAATATCGTCGTATTCAACATCAAATTCGGTCGTAGTTTTACGGAGTTGGTCGCCTGAGACACGATTGACCAGCGCAGCAATTTCCGGCAAAAGGCGAAAAGTTGCGCGGAGTCCGATGTTTCCTTGCGTTTCACGAGGTGTTTTGGGGGGGATATGTTCTTTCTCCAAACGAAATGAGGGTTCAATTTGTCCTGCTGCGAGTAAACGCCCGTTGAGCGTTTCAATATCACGCTTTGCCTTAGCAAAAACGCGCACATCTGCTCCCCGAAAGCTATAGATGCTTTGTTTGGGGTCGCCGACGATAAAAAGATTTGTTCCTGATGCCGATATTTCCTCGCTTTGTGGCTGGTCTTGCCCAAGATTTCGTATGAGTTTTTTTGCAATCCGATACTGTAATTCGTTGGTATCTTGAAATTCATCAATCATCAAAAAACGTGTGTTCATGCGGATTTTATCACATACTTCAGGATTATCCAACAGTACATCGGCTTTTAGCTCTAAATCATCAAAATCCAGCGCTCCTAAACGCTCTTTTTCTTCGCGGACAAGCATCCATGCGTCTCGCGCTATTGCCAGCAAAATTCGCACAATTTCTTGCATCGCGCGGTCGTGTGAGTGATTCGGCAAAACCTCTGCCATTGCCGCAAGTACGCGGTAATGACCGTTTGCCTCACCGTTCATGCGGATATACTGTTCTTTATTGAGGAAGTTTTTCTCGCTGCTCTCGCGAACGCTTGAACCGCTTATTGTGCCTTTCTTGCTTGAAATGATGCTGTCTGCAAGAATAGATGTCGTCAGGCGATTCCAGAGGTCTTGCGCCGTGCGCCAAGACGGGGCTTGGTTATCAGCAGAGGCGAGTGTACGCACTTGATGTTGCAAAACGGCGAGCGAAGAAGAGAGTTCTTCAAGTTTCGGGCGCGTTGTCTTACTGAAAGCGTTCATGTCAAGCGCTTGTACGGCTGTTTCCAGCGTGGAAAGGTATTCTTCCGTGCGTTTGAGAAAGCGCGTTACAAACAATTCTTCCGATAGCTTCAACATCGCTTCAATGCTGTATTTGCGGTACAGCGCTTCAAGGTCGTTAAAACGCTCTGCACTTTGCAAAAGAACCTTGAACATTTTTAAGAGAGCATCTTTGCCAAAAAGCATCCAAACACGTCGTGCCGCGAGCTGTTGCTCGTCTGCGGGAGCGCTTTCATTCTCAAATTCTTCCTCAATTTCTTCTTCGGATTTTGGGGGAGATGTTTCTTTCGATGCTGCTTCCGCATCATTCTTCCGTTTGTTTTTCGACTGTTTTTTCTCGACTTTTTCCTCTAACCATGCTTCCAGCGTGTCCATAATGGCGTGTTCTTTCATCAGTACGCCTTCATGTTCTTCCAATTCGGTGAAATTGGGATTGACACCGGCTTCGATGGGAAATTCTCGGAGAAGCCTTGCGCAAAAGCTGTGAATGGTCGAGATATTCGCACTGGAAAAGCGCTCTCGCACTGCTTTGATGCGCCCCCATTGATGTTTGTAAGCGGGGTCTGCAAGGCGTTTTTCAATTTCCTGTGAAATGCGGTGGTGCATCTCGGCAGCAGCTTTGCGCGTGAAGGTGATAGCCGTAATTTGCCGAACATCGGCACGAATACTATCATCGAAAAGGAGATGTACAAAGCGCTGCACCAAGACACTGGTTTTTCCTGCGCCTGCTCCGGCGGTTACAGCCAAGTGGCGGTCGGCACTTTGGGCAATTTTCTGTTCGCGGGTAAATGTGGGCATGATATTGGGGAATGCAAAGGAATGAGGACTATAAGCCTTGTTCGTGTAAGAGAATTGTTTGTATGTGTTGTCGCAATTCGGGTAATTTTTGTTGGATAACATTCCAAATCACCAGCATATTTACGCCAAAGTAATCGTGTACCAAAATGTTTCTCATGCTATTGATGCGTCTCCAAGCTACTTCGGGATATTTCTGCTTTAATTCAGGCGGTATGTTGCGAATTGCTTCTCCGATAATCTCAATGTTTCTCACAACGGCATCAATCAGCATTTCGTCAGCAAAAAAGTCTTCCTCTTTTTTTGAACCAACATAACGTTCAATCTTATCAATGGCTTGCAGAATATCGTTGAGAAATAAAACAATGTTTCGACCTGATTTTTTAGACATAAACAACCTCTCGCAAAATATACGGCTGTAATTCTCGGCGTACCGATTGGAGTAGTATTAAATCTACTTTTCTGCGTAAACGTTGTTCTAAATAATGTTGTGTATCGGCGATATTGTCAAATGTCGTAAATGCAGGCTCAAATTCCACCAAAATATCAATATCACTTTTTTTTGTCGCTTCGCCACGAGCAAATGAGCCGAAAATTCCGATACGCCGAATATGAAACTTTTTTTCTAATTCGGGTTTGCGTTGTGCGATGACATCTTGAATGTCGGCAAGTGTTTTCATGCTTTGCTTGGATTCAAATGGACTGCAAGAGGATGACTAATGGCAAAATTCAATCGAAACAGTATTGAGGTATTGCTAAGGTATTGTTGAGATATATTTATTCACCAACAACACTCAAGAGCGCTTGTAATATGCGGTCTGCGGGTTTAAGATGCGTCGTAGAGCCTTTATTGAAGCGCTTCATATTTGCCTCCGGTAGAAGAATTGTCGTAAAACCCAGCTTCTGTGCTTCATTGACACGTTGCTCAATAGAAACAACAGCCCGTACCTCGCCTGTCAAGCCAATTTCACCAATCAGCACCGTTTCTGCCTGAATAGCCACATCTCGAAAGGAACTCACGATAGCAGCAGCAACACCTAAATCTACGGCGGGGTCGTCCAAGCGCAAACCTCCGGCGATATTCACAAAGACATCATGCTTCCCAAGCGCCAAACCAAGCCGTTTTTCCAAAACCGCCAAAATCATTTGCAATCGGCGATAATCCAGCCCTGTCGCGCTGCGCTGCGGAACGTTGTAGCTGGTCGGTGTAACGAGTGCTTGGACTTCCACTAAAATCGGACGTGAGCCTTCCATTGCCGCCACGACAGCCGTTCCCGATTCGCCGGCATTGCGCTGCGACAAAAACACTTCCGACGGATTGGACACTTCGCGTAAGCCGTCCTCGCTCATTTCAAAGACACCAATTTCATTGGTCGAACCATAACGATTTTTTGCGGCTCTGAGAATGCGGTAGGAGTAAATGCGCTCTCCCTCGAATTGCAAGACCGTATCAACAATATGTTCCAACACTTTCGGACCGGCAATTGTTCCTTCTTTGGTAACGTGTCCAACCAAAAAAACGGGTTTATGCAGTGTTTTTGCGGCTTGCATGAGAAGTGCGGCTGATTCTCGCACTTGGGCAACGCTTCCGGGCGCAGATTCTATCGCAGGGCGAAACATTGTTTGGATGGAATCCGCAATAATCACTCCTGCTTCCGGTGAGCGCATTGCCTCGACAATTTCTTCGGCATTAGTTTCTGCCAGCACCCGTAAACCGGAGAAATTAAGTCCTAAACGACTTGCACGGGATTTAATTTGCTGAAGCGACTCTTCACCTGTAACATAGAGCGGCTGTGCTGAGGCAAGGCGGGCGCACATTTGTAGCATCAGTGTTGATTTCCCGATTCCCGGATCGCCACCGACAAGCGTAATCGAACCTCGCATAATTCCACCGCCCAACACACGGTCAAGTTCTGCAATGCCCGTCATAATGCGCTCTTCATTGTTTTGCTCAATATCATTCAGCAAAACAGGTTTCTGCCGAGTTGTGGTGCGGTTTTCGGGGAGTACGCGCCGCGATGTAGCTGCTGATTCTTTGACCTGTGTTTCTTCCGTCATGGTGTTCCACTCACCGCAGGAAGGACATTTTCCAGACCAGCGCGGTGTAGTGAAGCCACAATTTTGGCAAGCGTAAATAGTTTTTGTTTTCATTCGCGGCGAAACGCTCTCTCGTGTAAAAGATGTGGAGGTATTGCTTGGTTGAAAAATGGACAGTCCGCCCATGATTAGCTTGGTGTAGCGGACTGCCCGTATGATATTTTACTTCGTTGCATCAGTCATAATTTCGGTCATACGCCGAACAAAAAGCGCAGGAGAAGCGAGATTGCTTTCAATGAGCAACGCTCCTTCGTAGAGATGCAAAATGTACTGTCTCAAAAGCGGGCTTCCGGCATCAGCAAGCTGCAACCGTGATAAATTCTTGATGAGCGGATGCTCCATATTGACTTCCAAGACCTTACGACCGCCTTTGAAGTCTTTATCAAGCATTTTCATCATACGTTCCATTTGTGCATCCAAGCCCTCTTTTCCGACAACCAGTGTAACTGCTGAATCCACAAGACGTTTTGATGGGAGGACATCTTCCACTTTTTCGCCCAAGACTTCTTTGAAGAGCGTCAGCAGTGCAGAGTCAAGTGTTGAAGGCTCTTTTGCTTCTTCTGAAGAGCTGACGTGAACATCGGCTTTATCAATCGAAACAAGTTTTTTACCGTCAAATTCAGGAATAGATGGTACGACGATAATATCAACAGGATCCGTCAAAAGCAATACTTCTATGCCGTTCTTTTGAAAATATTCCAAATTCGGGTTATTGAGCATAGTTTCGCGGTGTTCGCCGGTGAGGAAATACATTTCCTTTTGCTCAGATTTCATGCGGCTTACATAGTCTTTGAGCGATGTAAGAGAGCCTTTTTCGGTTTGTGTTGTATCGAATCGGAGCAACTGTACAATCTGGTCTCTGTTCGCAAAGTCAGAATTGATGCCGATTTTGAACTGTTGCCCGAATGCAGCGTAAAACTTCGTGTATTTATCTGTGTCATTGGTCGCCCAATCTTGCAAAAGGCTTAAAATCTTACTTGTCAGGACTTTATTGATTTTCGCCATTTGTGGGCTTGACTGCGTAATTTCCCGCGAAACATTAAGCGGTAAATCATCCGTATCAACCACACCCCGCGCAAAACGGAGATAATCCGGTAAAAGATGCTTGCAATTTTCTTCGATGAGAACTTTGTTTGTGTAGAGATGCAAGGATTTATCTTGGTCGGTAGTAAATGGGCGCATCGGCGCGGTTTCAGGGATAAAAACCAGTGCTTTGAAATTCACTGAGCCTTCGATGCTTAAATGCAGATAGCCGAGCGGATTTTGAAAGTCATGCGTGAGGAATTTGTAAAATTCGTGCGCTTCATCCGTATTGATGCTGTCTTTCGGGGCTTGCCATAGTGCGCGAATGTTATTGGCTTTCTCCGGTTCTGCGCCTTGTTTTGCAATGAGAATCGGGAAATCAACAAAGTTAGAATACTTCTGAATGATAGATTTTAAGCGATATTCTTCGCAAAACTCCGTTGCTGTATCTTTCAAGCGAAAGCTAATGCGCGTGCCGCGTGTTGGCTTCTCAATTTCTTCAACCGTAAAACTACCTTGTCCGTCGGATTTCCAACGAAGACCAACAGAATCAGCATTTGCATGGCGCGTTTCGACGGTTACTTCATCCGCCACCATAAAGACGGAATAAAATCCTACGCCGAATTGTCCAATCATATTGCCATCCAGCACTGTACCTTGTTCTTTGAGGGACTTGATAAACTCTAAGGTGCCGGAACTTGCAACCGTGCCGAGTTTTCCGACCAAATCTTCTTTGGTCATACCAATTCCCGTATCTTCAATGGTAAACATTTTTGCCTCGCTGTCAAGCGTGATGCGTATTTCAAGGGCTGCGCTGCTGTCGAGCATAGCTGAATCGGTCAAGCCGCGAAAACGTGCTTTATTGAGTGCATCCGAAGCGTTAGAGATGAGTTCACGGACAAAGACTTCAGGATGCGTGTAGAGGGAATGAACAATCAGATGAAGAAGTTGCTTCATCTCGGCTTTGTATTCAAACGTTTCCGGCGCAAAACCTTGTTGTGGAGCGCTTTGTACGGTGGTGTCTGTCATAGCTCTTCTGCAAAAAATTGGTGGAACAAAAAGTGGACAGTGTACAATCAAAAATTACCTTACTTTTGGAAATCGGCATTTCTGCAAGTGCCAAAGATATTTCTTGGTCGCTTTACGGTGAGATTAACACAAGAGATTTGACCACAAGACGACGCGGCATTATGCTCAAATTCCATCCACAAATCTAGCATTTTTCAGGCAAATGGCAACGACGCATTTTCCGCTTGCTTATTGATGCTCTTTGTGTATTTTCGACTCTCTGACCTGCAAGGTTTTATCTCTTGTTCACGCCTTTTTGGGAATATTGTCATGGCTAAACGCACAAAAAAAAACGAAGAAGAACAAACAATAACGGAATTTGCTCCGCAAGCACTTTCGGAGTCCTCTCCATCACTTTTTTTTACCGATAGCGAAGATCCTGATTCGTACTCGCTTCAGAATCAATTTGCGGAAAATATGGAATTTCGTCTTGTGCGCGACCGCGAAACCGTTACGCCGCAAGATGCCTACAAAGCGCTTGCACTCTCGGTGCGCGACCGGATGATTCGCTCGTGGATTCGGACACAGCGAGAATACGATAAGCGCGATGTGAAGAAGGTGTATTATCTCTCCCTCGAATTTCTGATGGGACGCTTGCTGGGAAATGCTTTAACCAATATGAATTACCGTGATGAATGTAAAAGCATTATGAAAACCCTCGGCTACGACCTCGACGAAATCCGCGACATTGAGCATGATATGGGCTTGGGGAATGGTGGTTTGGGGCGTTTGGCGGCGTGTTTTCTGGATTCTATGGCAACGCTCGAACTTCCGGCTTTTGGGTATGGGATTCGGTATGAGTACGGAATTTTCAAACAGGAAATTGAAAACGGCTATCAGGTAGAATATCCCGACAACTGGCTTCGGTACGGCTCTCCGTGGGAGGTCTTGCGGGAAGATTTGACGTACCGCGTAAAATTCGGAGGGCGCGTTACAAATTACACCGACGAAAGAGGACACTTGCGGTTTTCGTGGGTGGATACCGAAGATGTTCTTGCCGTGGCGTATGATGTACCGATTCCGGGTTATGACAATAATACCGTAAACAGCCTGCGACTTTGGCAAGCGACCGCCACACAAGATTTTGATTTTAAGGCATTTGATTCCGGTGATTATTTGGGAGCAGTCGAAGGGAAAAGCGCAACCGAGACGATTTCCAAAGTGCTTTATCCGAATGACAATACCGTCGCAGGCAAGGTTTTACGGCTCAAGCAGCAGTATTTCTTTGTTGCCGCGAGTTTGCATGATATTATTTGTGCCTACAAAAAACTCCATAAAAATTTCAGTGCCTTCCCGAACAAGGTGGCTATCCAACTCAATGATACCCACCCTTCTATAGCCATTCCCGAACTGATGCGCATTTTGCTGGATGAAGAAGGCTTAGGCTGGGAGGATGCTTGGCATATTACGACCAATACATTCGCATACACGAATCACACTGTTCTTTCGGAAGCGCTTGAACGCTGGTCTGTCAGCCTTTTCGAGCAGCTTTTACCGCGCCATTTGCAGATTATTTACGAAATCAATCACCGTTTCCTCAAAATGGTGCATACGTTTTACAGCGAGAATGACCCGATTATTTCTCGTGTTTCAATTATCCAAGAAGGCGACCAAAAGTACGTCCGAATGGCGAATTTAGCAATTATCGGCTCACATTCGGTCAATGGCGTTGCGGAACTGCACACGAAGATTTTATGCAACGAACTGTTCAATGATTTTTACCGCTTGCACCCGCATAAATTCAATAACAAGACCAATGGCATCACGCAACGGCGTTGGCTCAAGAAAGCTAATCCTCCGCTCGCAGACTTGATTACAAGCCGTATCGGGGATACATGGGTCAAAGACCTTTCGGAATTACGCCGTTTGGAGGATTTCGTTCATGACAAAGAATTTTGCGATGAATGGCGTATAGCGAAAAATCTTGCTAAACAGCGCCTCATTGAATATATCTACATTCAAAATGACTATGAAACCCGCATCAATCCTGAATCACTATTCGACAGCCAAGTCAAGAGGCTGCATGAATACAAGCGTCAGTTACTGAATGCCTTGCATTGTGTTTGGCTCTACAACAAGATTAAAGACAATCCGAAGGGCGATTTTGTGCCGCGCACGGTCTTTTTTGCAGCAAAGGCTGCTCCCGGGTATTACATGGCGAAAAATATCATTAAACTCATCAATTCTATTGCTGCGGTAGTGAACCATGACCCCGATGTCGGCGACCGCCTAAAAGTCTTCTTCCTGAAAAATTATTCAGTATCGCTTGCGGAGCGCATTATTCCTGCGTCGGATTTGTCGGAGCAAATTTCAACGGCGGGTTTGGAAGCAAGCGGCACGGGAAATATGAAATTTCAATTGAACGGTGCGCTTACGATTGGCACAATGGACGGAGCAAATGTAGAAATTCGGGAAGAAGTCGGCGATGACAATATCGTGATTTTCGGGTTGCTTGCTGAAGAAGTTGCTGCTGTACGCACGAACTACAACCCGCATGAATACTATAACAGCAATCAAGAATTGAAACGAGTGCTGGATATGATTCGGGATAATTATTTCTCACGGCATGAACCCGGTATTTTTCAGCCGATTATTGATTCATTGCTCCGCGACGGCGACCGCTACTTGGTGTGTGCGGATTTTGCTTCGTACATTCAAGCGCAAGAGCGCGTAAACTCAATGTGGCGCAATCACGATGAATGGACAAAAAAATCTATTCTCAATACTGCTCGCAGCGGAAAATTTTCCAGCGACCGCACCATAAGCCAATACGCCGATGAAATCTGGAAAGTGAAGCCTGTGAAAATTGTGTAAGATTAACACGTCAGGCGTTTACCGTTGCATCTGTGCAGATTGCATTTGTGCAGATTGCATCTGTGTGGACATCTTCTGTGCTAAAGAATTCGTAGGATTCGCTCGCAATGCGGCTTGAACGGCGGCAATTGCTTCGTCGCGTTTACCTTCGCGCTCTTTGACCAGCGCTATATTTAGCCATGCAATATCAGTTGCCGCGCCAAAGCCGAGAGCCTCTTGATATGCCGCTAAGGCATATTCCAAGCGGTTTACTCGTAAATGTGCATTGCCGCGCTCAATGGCTTCCTGTGCGGAACAGAGCGCTAATCGTGCATTGATGGTCTTGTCGTAAGGGTTCAGTGCAACAGCTTTTTGCAAATAGGGCAATGCTTCCGCATAACGCTGTAAGCGTGCATAGACCGAGCCGATGTTTGCTAGAGCAAGATTGGATGAAGCGTTGTAGGTCAATGCTTCGCGGTAATGCGCGAGAGCAGAATCGAATTGGGCAGAATCCGCTTTGGAAGCACCTTGAGCAGAGCCGCTCACAGCAATTGCCAACGCCCGATGCCCACGAAACATCGCCCAATCGTGCTTGTACTCGCGGTTCTCCGGCTCATGTTCTAATGCTAACTCGAAATATGTACGTGCAGAATCTTGCGATGGCGTGTCTTCTTGCGGTGCGTAACGCTCGAAGTAAAGAGCAAGTGTGTAATAACCTCGGCTGTATGCCGGTGCAAGTTCGGTAAGCGCATGAGCGCTTGTGTACACCTCACGGAAATACTGCATTTTTTCGCTATCGTTGCCGGCATTATTCGCTTTCAAAAACGCTTCCAGCGTCATTGCCGCATGGGCTTTGATGCTGCGGGGTGTATCGCGCACGGCTGCTTTCGTCAGTTCGTAGGGCGAAGCCCATGCAGGAATGCGGAAAAATGTTCTTACTGTGTAGGCACAAATTATTATCCCGCAAAGCCCGATAAATACTTGTTCCCAAGATTTCACGCCCAAGCGTTTCAAAAACCATATAACGCCCGAAACGAGAGCCAATGACCACCCCAGCGACGGCAAAAACATGAATCGGTCTGCCATCGCAGAGCCGGAGTACAACAGGATATTTGACGCGACCGACATAGTAACCAGCATCCAGAGCAATCCAAGTGCGGGCAGCACATCTTCGCGGAGTTCAGAGTGCAGATACCAAAATCCATGCGCTAAGAGTGCTATAATTAGCATAACAGATGCAATTGGCTTCCAGCCCCAAACAATCGGCTCAATCACTCGAAAGCCGTAATCAAACGACATTGTGAGTGGAAAAGCAAGTTTCAATATATACTCTCCCAAAACACTGAGCTTTGTCGGTAAAATCTGCTCCGGAAGTGCTTTTGCATAAGGGTTATTGAGAATACTGGCGAAATTGACATCTTCAGCACCCCACGTAGCAAGCCGCAGGCTGATAAAAAGCCATACCGCAGCTATAAACAACAGGCTACCACTCACAATACCAATGTTCCGCCAATTCACACTGTTTTTTGAAAAGCGCATCAGCGCCCACAGTATGAGCGGAAATATCGGCAACATCGTGATAGCATTTTCTTTGGCAAGCAAACTCAGGAAAAAAAACGACACCATTCCTACAAGGTTCTTCCATGCTTGCGTTTGAGCATATTCGCATAAAAACCACAAAGCGCCAACCGAAGAAAGCAGCGCCAAGAGTTCATCGCGGCTTTTGATATTACAAACAACTTCGGTGTGAAGCGGGTGCGCGGCAAAAACCAATGCGGCGAGAAATGGCAATAAAGGATGAAGCGCTAATCCTATATGGCGAAAAACCATAAAGACCAGTAGCACTGCGATCGTGTACAACATGACATTCACAGCATGGCGCAAAACCGCATTATTTTCAGCAATCTGATATTCAACGGCAAATGTTATGAGAGAAAGCGGTCGGTAGGCACTTCGGAGCGTTTTTTTTGACTCTTGTGGTGTGGTCGAATTTACCTGCCCGGAAAGCGATGAACTCGAAAGCGGTGAAAATGTTCCGGTGAATGTTGTTGCATTGCTGAGAATATCAGGTATTCCTCGGAAGCCCTTTTGCACAAACGGCTGTCGGACGACCATTTCGCCATCGTCTAACACATAATCAAACCGCAATGTTTGTGCATAAAGTACAATAGAAAAAATTGCGAGAATAAGGGCTTGTAAGCGGAAATTTTTGACAAATGAGGTTGATGATTTCATAACGCAACTACGCGAAAAATGGCTTCAATCCTGAGCTTAGGTTGCAAAAATTTTGCTGCAAAAAAAATAAATTTGCGGAAAAGGCTGCACTTCTGCAAATGGAAAGCAGCACGATAACCGAAGCAGTGCGACAAATCAAGACGAGAGAGGAAAGAATCAGCTTGGATAACCAAAGCAGAGAAGCGCAAAAAACAAATGATAGAGTATAATTCCTTGCCGCAAATTCACCCCTATCAGCCAAAGCCGAAAGAATATATTTTGCCGAAGTCTTTGTGCAGATAGGGGCGAGGGGCGGAATTCTACAAACGAGATACTCGTGATGAGGAGAAATGCCCAATGGGACGATATTTCAAAATACTTTTACAAATCTCGTGTTTTCCCGTGCGTAATTCAAGATGTTTGGGGCGAAACGACATTCTTTTGGGGCGAAATGACATGGAATGGTACGAAATCGTCTCATCAAAGTCATTTTGGAGCGATAAAAATTGCATCGTCCAAAGGTGGATTGATTTGGTATGTACTTTTGCCGATAAGAGTACCCGGACCAGTTTTTAACACAATCGTTGTGGGTAGTTTTACTCCGTCGAATTCACCGTATTCCCGAAATTCTTGTACAGACTTGATAATTCCTTGCGGTGTTTGGCGTAATTCTTCGATGCTCGTGAGCAAATATGTTGCTGCGTCAAATGACAGTGTTTTTACCGTGCCATTCGCCGTACTTGCTTTAACGACATAATTTCCGTTAAGTTTACCGAGCATTTCAGCAGTGAAACCGCATTGATGCATTGTTAGAGCGGGGAATATCTGTGCATCAAAAAGAGCGCTTTCGGTTTCTTTGGCATCACGCTGTTTAAGTGGTTGTTCCTGTCCCATCATTTCAATTTTATCAAAAGCTTTTTGTCCGTCACACCAAAGTTCTTGGACGATTTGTGTTGCGCTGATTTCCAATTTTCGCACGATTTTCCCATTAGCTTTTTGTTTGGTGGTAATTGTGCCGGGAAACTTTTGTGCCATAGCGGAAAGTTGAGTTTGTGTGAACATAACAAGCGAGCTAATGCTTGATGTTGCCGTTGTACCTCCCAAGGCTTGTTGATGTCGTAAGAACAATCTTTCCCATGTAATATCACTTGAGTCAAAATTGAGGATTTGTTCTCCGTCTTGCGCGTATCGCGTGATCCTGCCTAAAGTCTGCAACGATGTTGTTTGCGAGGTAATTGTTAGGCTGTCACCCAATACAATAATTCCTCGTTCTGGCTGAAAATACCGTTTCGCTGCGATGTGTATTGCCTCTGGGGATAACGCTTGTAAACGTTTGGGATACTGTCGGAATTCTTTCAGAGAAATGCCGCTTGCATCGGCTTCAGCAAGCATTGCTGTTAAGTTTTCAGGGATACGCACGGAAGTTTCAAAGCGTTTCAATGCGTGCTTTTTATGCTCTTGCACTTCATTGGTACTTGGAGGTGTTTCTATAAATTCAGCAATTGCTTTGCGAATAAGATCGTAACGTTGTTTGAGAGGTTGGTCACTGACGACGTTTTGTTCTATCAAAAGCAGATTAGCGAATTTATGCCTACTAACGGCAATCCGAAGGGCAATATCACGCGACAGAGTTAATCGCAAACGCTGTTCAAGGATTGTTGATGCAATAACATACGCGTCGTAATCCGAATCATTCAGCATCGGTGCATCAAAAGCAAGTGCAATGCGAGGTTTTGCACCACCTGCATGAAAGTATTTGTTGTCAGTGGGGACTTCCATTGCATAGATACCGCTTTCTTGGGGTAACGAACGCGGACGTGGCAGATAGGGTGCTTCACCACTTTGCCATGCTCCGAATGTTTTTTTAAGAAGTGTCGACAACGTTTTTTTGTTGATATTTCCCGTGCAGTAGATTGTTGTATTATTGGGTAAACACAAGGTTTTATAAGCTGTTTGAATATCCGTATCAGTGAGCTTTTGTAAGCGTTCCGGTGTTGTCAATCGTGCGTAAGGATGTTCAATGCCGTACACAACACGGTTTGCCAATGGTTCTGTTGGTATAAGATCGTCACCCGACATGGATATAAGAGTGCTTTGCACAAGGTCGCGGGTAGAAGTTGTCAACTGAGGTTGCATGAAAGTTTTCGCTAAGGACGCTAACAACTGTGGAAAACGAGCAGAGTGCACACTCAAAACAAATGAACTTGCATCGGTGCTTACTGAAACGCCTGTGCGCGTACTCAGGCTCATTTGTACTTGCGCTGCAAGAATATGAACCGCAATCGCATTACTACCCTCTTTGGCAAAGGCATCAAGTGCTGTACCTGAACCGAATTGCACGCGCACGGTCATGCTGTCGAGTTTATTGTTTGTTATTACCAGCGCTCGAAGCCCGTTTTGTAAGCGAATTTCTTCTGCTGTTTGGAATGACAAAGAAACTGTAGCAAACACAGGATACGAGACGGTGACGATGACAAATAGTGCAGGAAGAAACACAAAAGAATGTTTCAGAAGCCTGAGTACTGTATGGAGGATAAAAAAACGGGTATTCATTGGACAAGAAAAAAATGCAACAGTAATAATAACTTACGGCACAGTAGAACAACAATAATGATTAATCAGCTGCACTTGGCAATTCAAATGTAAAGCGCGAACCAAAGCCGTATTCTGATTCACACCAGATCCGTCCTTTCATATGTTCCACAAGACGTTTTGTAATTGCCAATCCCAGACCTGTCGAAGATTCGCCACCGGTAGGTTGTGCAGAAAGACGAGCAAACTTGCCAAAAAGTTTTGTTTTGTCTTGGTCCGTTAAGCCCGGTCCTTCGTCGGTAACGCTCACACGAACACATTTCACAAAAGAAGATTCATGAATATTATTCATATCGGCATTGTACAATGTTACGTTATGTCGTAAAACTTGTAGTTCCTGCACCTCAATAGCGATATTTTTGCCATGCGCCGTGTATTTGAGTGCGTTGGAAATAAGGTTATCCAAAATTTGCAGAGTGAGGGATTCGTCTGCATAGACCGTGATCGGGATGGGCGGTTTACCATAGTGTATGGTGATGCGCTTTTTTTCTGCTTGTTGTTCGTAATTTTTTAGGGCAAGTTCGATAACAGATGCAATATCGAATTGAATGAGCATTGTGCGTAAGCGTCCTTCTTCTGCACGTGCTACATCAAGAAAGTTTTTCACCAGAGCAAACATTCTGTCACTTGTTTCTCGAATGACGTGTGCAAACTCTTTGTACTGTTCTTTTTCAAAGTCCTCGCTGGACATCATTTCGGATAAGCCTTGTATCGCCACAATCGGATTTTTCAAATCGTGGGAGACCATACCCAAAATCATATTTTTTTCTTGGTTGAGGTCGTGTAACTCATCGTTGCGTGTTTTTAATTCACGGAGAACATTAGAGAATTCCAGATTTTTTTCTTGTAATTCTAATTGTGTCAGTCGTAGAGCATCGTTAGAATCTGCTAAAGTTTCCGTTCGTTCGAGTAAATTCCTTGTAAATTGCGCTTTTGCATATTCTCGACGTTTGTACCATTGTACCGAAAAAAAAGCAAGGATAACAAGAAGCAAAGAAATGACGATGGCAATAAGGAGGTTATATTGTTTTTCACGCTCAAAGGCTTTAATTTTTTGTTCCTTCATGCGGGTTTCATATTCAATATCCAGAAGAGCTTGCTGTTTGAGTGTGCGTTCCGAAATAAGCGAATCGTTTAAAACACTAGCTCGTTTGTGCATTTCCAGAGCGGTTTGAAAATTTCCTTGTGCAGCGTAACATTCTGCCAAGAGTTCTGCTGCTTCTTGTTCTAAGGCTTTTGCCCTGATAGTTTCGCCAATGCGTAAAGCGGCAATGGCGTATTCACTTGCTTCTCGTGGATGCTCCATCGCGAAGAGTAGTTTTGCCATGGCATTATTGCCAACCGCCTGATTATAGGGGATACCTTTAGAACGGTAGATTTCCAGCGCTCGTTCGATATATGTACGGGCTTCGTCGAAGCGTTTGGTAATGCTTAATCCTTTTGCAATTGCCAGATACACATCAGCGACGTAGATTTCTTCGCCACGTTTCCGTCGGAGGGTTACAACTTTTTCTGCCGTAGCAAGTGCCAAAGCATAATCTCCCCGTGCAAAGTGAATATCCGCTAAGTTAAAAAGGGCAAAAGCAAGAAGTTTTTCGTCGTTGATATTTTCCGCAATTGCCGCAGCACGATGAACATATGAAGAAGCTTTTTCAACGTTGTTTTCCAGCAGAAAAATTCGTGATAGTGTATTATAAGAGTGTCCAATTTCCACACTGTCCCCGCGTTGCTGGTCAATTTCTAGAGCGGCGTAAACTTCGGAGGATGCTTTTTCATATTCACCGACATTACGATAGGCAACACCGAGAAAACGGTGGATTTCGGCTTGCTTTTTGAGAACAGTCTCTGCCGGAAGCGTAGATTCTTGATTGCTCAATCGCAATGCTTCTCTTCCAAAAGCAATTGCTTGCACAGGATCAATTACACGCAACTCCCAAAGTAATTGTGAAAGAACCGTCAGTCGTGTTGCTTCTTTTTGGGTTGTTTGCAAGACGGAACGCAAAGAATCGACTTGGGGAGTCTGGGCTTGAATGCAAAAGGGCTGTACCAACACCAAAAGGCACATCCATTGGATAATGAAGTGCCGTGCGAAGTGTGAGAAACTATGCCATAAACAGTTCATAAATGCTTCTAGAGAAGAGCATGATAACCGGAAACTGTTTCATGTATTGATGTGGCAACGTCAGTGGTGAGGATACCCACGAACGACACGAATCTTCACGAAAAATTGTCGGTAATGCTTATGATGGTGTTTGAGCGATGAGATTCTAAAATGAGGCGATGTTTCTTTGAGAATACGGAACAACAGAATGAGTAGCAGAATATGAAAATTGTTCGGATAGAAATAAGCAGAGAAGACTCGGAATCCTTCTGCACTACATTGTCTGCATTGTATTCTATCGTGGTATTCTATCGTGATAATTTGTTGAGCATCGCTATTCCATTGAAGAATCGTGTATTTGGACATTCTACAGAGTCCGAAATAACACCAGTAATAGCTGTGTTATAGCGGTATGACGTTTGTGTGATTCGCGTGTAGAAAAGTTCCTTTGTCATGGGGATATTGTTTACAAATGCTCATTGTAGGCGGGTACGTCTTTAACGGCTCTGACAGACTGACCATTGAATTTTCCGTCGCGGCGTTGCACGGCGACAAGTGCCGAAGCATAGATATCGCGCCATGTCATCCCGAAACGCATCATCAAATCTTTACCTTCACCGCTGCCGCCGAACATATCTTTCATACCGACCATTTCCATCGGAACGGGATAATTTTTGACCAACACCTCTGCTACAGCACCTCCCAAGCCACCGTGAACTTGATGTTCTTCGGCAGTGACAACCGCTCCGCATTCGCGTGCCGCTTGAACGAGTGTTGCTGAATCAATAGGTTTTATCGTATGGCAGTTAATAACGCGTGCTTGGATTCCGTGCCGCTTTTCAAGTTCTTGTGCTGCTAGAATTGCTTCCCACACCAGCAGACCACACGCCACAAGTGCAACGTCATTACCATCTCGGAAGACTTCGGCACGACCGATTTGAAATGGGGTTTCTGTGGTGGTAAACATTGCTGTGGTGTCGCGGCTGAAGCGTAAATACGCCGCTCCGTGCATCTCACCAATAGCAATTGTTGCTCGGCGGGCTTCTTCATAATCACACGGCACGACAACCGTCAAATTCGGTAACGCGCGGATAAGCGCTAAATCTTCTAATACTTGATGTGTTGCGCCATCGGGACCGACGGTTACCCCCGAATGGCTTCCCGCAATTTTAACGTTTGCTTCATTGTAGCAGACGGAAATACGGAGTTGGTCGGCATTACGCATGGTGGTAAATGCACCGTATCCGGCAAAAAACGGTATTTTTCCTGATAAAGCCAGACCCGCAGCTATGGTTGTCGCGTTTTGTTCGGCAATGCCAATTGAAAAGAAGCGGTCGGGGAATTTCGCTTGAAACATCGAGGTCAGCACTGATCCGCTTACATCTGCGCCAAGTGCAACGACATTAGGATTTGCTTCGCCAAGTTCGACAAGTCCCTGTCCGAAGCCTTGACGAGTAGCTTTCATGCCGGGTGTAGAAGGTATTGGTTGTCCCATGAATGACAAAAAATTGTGAAAAATGGATATGATTGCGATAATAAATTTGGCTGCCAATTTACAGAAGAAAAGATGTGTGCGCAAGCGAAAACACAAGCAAAAATGCCGAGTTACGGAATTCCATGGAAAATACCTGCATATTTCATTTGCAGACATCCGAAATCTCTGTAAATTAGCATTTAAGGCGTGGAAGTAATATGTACGTTAGACTACAGGAGGATTTCGTATAGTAATAGTTTAATTATTGCGGTCAGGTGTAAAATGGGACAAAATCACAAGCAAGAAATATCCAAAAGTCAAGATAGATACAAAATAAGGCGAAAATTAGTAGAAAAAGGGTTCAGGGCAAAACTTCATCCATTCTATTGATATCGTGCAATCAATGTTCAGTATCATCATAAATCACATTTATTTTATCAAATAATCTTCGGGGCGTGTTATGCAAGACTTTAGTCTCAAGAGTGTGGCAATTTCTTCGGTAGCGGGTTCGCTCATTACGGTATTGATGGCGTATGCAAGCGGTACATCCTTTGCTGCGTTACCATTTCCGATTATGGCGGTGTTAGCTGGATTCCTGATTACCGGAATTTTGGAGGGCTTGGTGTCGAAAGATGTCAATTTGCTGGAGCCGACCATTAGTGCTTTTGTGGTTAGTATTGTTCTTTATTTTGCTTTGCCGGCGATGCAGTTACGCGGTTTTCATGATATGACCACAACGCTGCTGCTTGTCATTCTCATGAATGGTATTGTACTGGCAGCGCTTGGCGGATGGGCTGGTGAAAAATTGCACGGAACGATTGAATACGGTATTAAAGAAGAACCGGTGGAATGGGGATGGGCGCTGTGTGGTATTATCTTAGGTGTTACAGCTACCATGTTTACTTCCAGTACATTGGTTATTTTTCTGGGGTTCAAACTCATGGAACATTTTGTTGCTTATGTTATTGGTTTGTTTTTAGCAGGGTTTGTCATTGGTTTACGTTCACGGGGAATTATTTTTGAGGAAGCAGGCATTGCCGGTTTTACAACGGTTGTCATCAATGTTGATATTGTCTTTATTGCGCTGGGAACACTGGAATTACCGATTATTGTCGGCGGGTTGGCAGTTGGTATTGTTGCTACATATTTCGGTGGTTGGGTTGGTGAAAGAGTTCATTCATCGCGTTCTCCTGAACCGACACGGCAGTCAAATTCGCTTTTTGGCGCGATGCTTGTCCCGCGCTCGAAATAAGATATGTGTAATCTTGGTTACATCAAGGCGTACTGAGTTCTTATTTCTATTCAGTACGCCTTATTTTTTTTCTCCTTTCTCTCCATATACAGTCCTGTATGTCGTTACTTTACACCTCTGAATCTACCTTGCCAAAGGCTTTAGCGGGAGTACAACGCAGTGATATTCGTGCTGCTGTTGGTTCGACAATCTATCAACGGGGCGAACAGTATTACGCGAGTGGTGCAGTCGAAGATATTGCCTACACCGACAGCCTTACGCTGGAAGCGACTGTCAGCGGCTCGGAGTTTTACTCTGTGCAACTGTATCTCGACAACGACGGCATTGAAGCAGAGTGTGATTGCCCTTATGACGGTGGTACATGTAAACACGTTGTAGCTGTACTCTTAGAGGCAATTACTGAAGGAGACAGTATTCGAGGCTGCATGGACGATGAAGATGAGGAAATATCCACCGCCGCCGACGACGACAATAAAACGGAAACATCAGGCGTATTGCCAAAGGCATTGCCGCTCAAAGCTCTGAAAAACGTTGGTATGCCTTCGGTAGAGAGCAGTGCATTCCGCTCGTACGTAGAATCGCTTTCGGTTCAGGAATTACGAGACCGTGTGTTGCGGTACTCACCGGAAGAATTTCGCCGCACAGTTCTTACACGCTCGTTAAATCAGGACGCTGCCGAAAGGGTCATGAATGCTGCCGAGCGTACCATTCGGAAGATATTTGAGAACGAGTATTTACGGCATAACAACAGCAAACTGGAAACAGAACTCTTGCGCGAATGTGAACGTGTGCGTGGATTATGGGAAAAGTTTCCTGACCGTGTGGCAACAATATTGATAATGATTATTCAGATGATTGATAGCGGATTTGAAGAAGGAGATTTTTACGAAGATTACTATGATGAGGGCTTTTCTTCGGCGGGATTTAATGAATACGTTGTGCAGTTTATTCGTTCCGTGCCGGTTTCTCAAAAATCCTCGATTGTTGCCGATTTTGAAGATGTTCTTTCCTCTACGGGATTTTCAGCCTTTATGAATATTGAAAAACGCAAAGCGGAGTGGTTCACTCAAGCAGAAATTCCCGCTCTCAAAAAAGATATTCTGGCAAAAATTCTTGCTCATAAATATAACGGTAATGCAGAGCTAGATTACAAGACGATTTCGGCTGAACTGGATGATGATGAACGGGAAGAAATATTACAAGCAACTTACCTCACCAGTAACGCGCTTACACTCGAACTTGTCCAGTTTTACGAACAGAAAAGACGCTTTTCCGATGCGCTTGATGCGATAGACAAACGCATGAAAAAATTCACAAAAGAAGGGTATATTATCAGTTTGGATAAGACACTGGTCAAAAAACGCTGCGAATTGGCAGCACGTCTCAAAGAATCACCTAAGAATTATGCAAAGCAAGCTCAAGCCGTTCTTCAGACATTTTTTACGGCAGACATTGTGTAAAGCGTTTGTCGCTACATAAAAGAATGTGGCGAAAAAGAACTGCTGCTTGAGTTAGAACAAACTGCCGAAGCACGAAATCCACAAGAGTTTTTCCGCTATTTAGACGCGGAAGGGCGTGTTGAAGAATGTTGGGAGCGTATTACCAAGAGAAAAAATATTTACGAGAATATTGCTTATGAATTTGCCGTTAAGCACCTCCGCGAAGACCGCGAACGTGCGGGCAATATCATATTGCAGCGAATCGAAAAGAACAAGCCGATTGCCAATGAAAGTGCATATATGGAACTTGCCGAAGCACTCAAACACCTCAGCGAAATTGACGATGAGCAAGCCGGAGAAATCTTGCTTGACCTTCGCACAAACTACAAGCGTCGTAGTAATTTGATGAAACAATTAGACAAAGCATTTCCTCAGCAAAGGCGAAAATAACGACCTTCAATTCCTCTTGATTTGGGATTTTTTCGACAGTTCTCTGTATTATTCCACTACTTTTTATTAACCATTTTTGCCATACGTTCTGCGCGTTTTTGCGGTTCTGGGTGAGAGGAGAACATTTGCTGGACAAAATTGGAGCGTCCGGCTGCGAGTTTGGCAAGTTTTTGTAGCGCGGTAGCCATTGCTCGCGTATTGTAGCCGTGTCGTCGGAGAAATTGGAGTCCGTAATCATCTGCGTCGGTTTCTTGTGAGCGTGAAAATTTCGCATTGACTAAATTTTGAGCAATTGCTCCGGCGGCTGATGCTGCCATTTGTCCGAGTGTGCCATTTGATGTCGCGGCAGCCTTCCTTGCCGCAGAGGTTAATAACGCAGTACGGAGTTTATCTTTGTGGTCATTATTTTTGACGTGTCCGATTTCATGCCCGATAACTCCCAACACTTCTTCGTCTGTCATAGCATCCATCAGCCCTGAATAGACGCGGACTGTGCCGTCTGCCAGTGCAAAGGCATTGATTTGTGGCGAGAGATACACTCGGTAATTCAGCCGCAGACCATCTTCCAAAATATGTTTTCCGGTTAATTTTGCAAGACGCTTTGCATACGGGTTATTGGGCGGAGCAAGGTTGTTTTGTGCGTCCATTTGTGCAGCATACTGGGAGGCAATCTGCATAATTTCTTTGTTAGAAAGTGTCATCGCGCGAAAAGCATCCATCCCCGCACCCAGCCAAAAAACCGACCTGTCCTGCGAAGGCGGCATCATGACTTGTGCAAAAGAAGATTTCACAAGAGAACATTGCATAAAAGCAACGATGACAAGCACTATCCCCAAGCGATGAATTGCGTCTGAAGGGACAATGTGCTTACGGAAAATGGTTTTATGAAAAATATTTATGCGCATATCTTGAGAGAGAGACTATGAAAAGAGATGTCGAAGAAAAGTGGGAGGAGCGCTAAAAAACACTTGTTGTATTACTCCCAATCCCTAATTTGCAGTATTATCTCCTTTTTTCAAATTTTTTTGTGGAATCCAATGCTTCATAGTAGAAGTCTGGTAGAGCGCATAGAATCTGCACAAGTTCAAAATCAACGAGATTATGCCGATACATATTCAGCACTAAAGCACTCCGAAGAATGTGTCTTCATGCAAATTGGGAAAGCAGGAGCGCTCTTTGCGGGGGCAGATTCTCCTCTTACACAGTCATTTGGGCTTGGTTTGGGCGAAGAAATGCAGCAGCCGGAAGCGCAATCAAGAGCGATTGATGCACTCGAAGAGTTTTTTTTCGCCTATAATGTCCCCGTCAATATTGAATTAGCAAATCTGACTCCACTTGATTTAACGATACTTTTAGGACGGCGTGGTTATACGGTCTGCGAATACTCTCATGTTCTGGGATTTGACCTGAGTCTTTTAGAGGGAGCACTTTCTGCAATCCCGGATAATGGTAATATTGCTCATCGAGCAACCCAGAGCGAAGATGGTACATATATTGCAGAGTCTGGACAAATACAAGCCTTGCCGGTTAATACGAAAGAATTGGAATCCGTAGCTGAGGCAATTGCGGCGGGCTTTTTGGAGCACAATGTCGGCGAGAAGGAGATTCCGGCGGATTTTCAAGAATTATTTGTGATTTCTATGCAAACGGCTGGTAGTACGGCATTCGCGGTTACAATTGACGGAGAAATTGCCGGAGCAGGAGGGCTAACGTTGGTTAATGGTGTTGCAATGCTTTCCGGTGCAAGCACACAACCGAAGTTTCGCAATCGTGGTGTTCAGAAAGCGCTTATTCATGAGCGTTTGCATTATGCCCGTCATGCCGGATGTGACGTGGCTGTGGTCTCGACTGCTCCCGGCTCAGTTTCTCAAGAAAATATGCAGAAATATGGGTTTCAGATTTTGTACGCTCGAACAAAATTTACTCGTTTATCGCAATCCTTGTTTGCCAACAATAGTGCACCTTGATTTTCGATTAAGGCATAAGAAAATAAATATTTAGAGGCTGTGTGATTGCTCCACGGTGTAAAAAAATAGCGCATCAATACTGCAAAGGCAGAAATGATGCGCTATTGAAGGTGAGGGGATTTCGCGCAAAACAGTCGCCTCTCTTCAACTGCCCGCTCATGCAGGATATGCGCTTGTTCCCTCGCTGGCGTGTAATTTCTACACGCACATTTTCTAATAGCCTACTTAAAGATTATTACTTTGAAGGCTATATTTAATTTCTATCACAAAAATACAGTATTCTTTTCCAAGAAACTAGTGACATACCCTCACCGATTTTTGAGGGGGCTGTCATCAAATTCTGCGTTCCTTCGTAAAACAATGCTGGAGTTTCTTCTCGACCAATAAAAAACGCTTTCGGCACAAAATTTGGGAGTATGTGTCTGTTTGGCTAAAAAACTGTATTTTTGTGTTTTGCTTTGAAACAAAAGTGCTTTGGAGGCGCGAAACTGTTTCACTCTGCAACAACCGTTTATCACAAATTTCCCCTCTATGAATCGCTTGTTTCCTTTTCTTGGTCGCTCCGGCTCGTTATCTTGGTATAATCTTATTCTTACGGTTTTTTTGGGTATTTCCTTTGTTTTGCCGCATATTCTTCATGCTCAATGTCCGGCACCAATCATTGATAGCGTCTTTGTGAATGACAAAACCATCGGTCGTTCCGGTATTGCTCAAGGAGGACCAGGAACAAATATGATTGTGTATGGAAAAAATCTCGCTGGTGGGTCTGTTTTTATCAATGGTATTTCCCAGACGCAGATTCTTACTGCTCAGTCAAACAATACACGACTTGTTTTTATCGTTGGTTCGGCACAAAATGGTAATTTATGCGTTTCCACCCCCTGTGGACAAAGTAATTGCGTTGGTTTTGAACTCATACGAACCTGTGTACGCCCAGAAATTTATAGTGTATCGCCAAGTATCATTCCTTGTGGCGGAAACGGTGCAACGCGGCTCTATATCGTCGGTGCTGAATTGGACAATGATGTACAATTTCTATTAAACGGCGCGCGGTTAAATAGAATCGCACTCATTCAATCACAAGATTTTACCGTATTCCCACCTGTGCGCCGTGATACTGCGATTGTTGAAATAAACAATGTCATGTGTATCGGTAATGCACTCATTCGCGCACAAAACGTGCGTCCGGAATGTGATACTATTACTTCATTTCCCAATCGCTCCGGTGCTGTACAGTTCGTTCCGGCTTCTCAACCCGCTCCAACAATTACAAATTTCTCCCCTCAGGAAGGTGGTCCGCTCACAGAAATTCGCGTTATGGGCGAAAATCTGACGAATATCCTTTCTGTCCGCATCGGCAGAGCGCCTGCTGAAATACTAAGTACAAGCCCGCTTATCATCCAGCCCGGAGCAGGAAGCCGCACAGGAAGAATTGAAATTCAAACGCCCGGCGGGACGGCTGTTTCTCAGACAGATTTCGTCTTTATCGCGCCTCCGGTCATTACCTCCGTTACGCCCACAATTATTGGCACAAAAACTCCTGTCTATATTCGTGGACAAAACCTCCTTCGCGCTACTGTGAATTTTGGCGGCGTTATTCCGCTATCGGTGCAAAACCAAACCGATACGCTCATCATTGCTACCATCGGCACATCAGGAACCATTACCAGTGTCTATCCGCAATTACCCGCGTCGAGTGTTCCGGTGAATGTCGCCGGACGTGGCGGTACGACCGTTGCGCCGCAGCGTATTGTCTTTGTGGAGGCAGAATACCGCAAACCGATGGTTTCTCTCCGTCCCACAAATCCTCGCGGTGGAGCGAGAGTTGATGCCATTCGCCAGTCATTACTTCTCACAGAGCGCCGCGCAACATTTTTACCGCCCGAAACGCAGCAAACAGGCGATATCGCTATTATTCGTCAAAATTGGAATATTGATGTTAATGCCCGTATCCGCCTCACATATCGTGATAGTGCTGACCGTGAAATCAGAATTTTGCGGGGGTTTGAAATTACCAATGCACAGCGAGAACCTATTGCATTTCCGATTCCCCCTGTAGATGTGCGCTCATTACCATTCTTTCCGCCACGCGAGACTGAAACGATGAACAGCCAAATCAATGGCTTATGGGGAGATTTATTCCCAAGAACCGCAACCGACACTCTACGATTCGGTGAAACCTTCATTCCTGTACGCGGCGTACAGAGTATTTTTGAATTTAATCGTTTGGATACCTCACGTATCAGTGTTCGTGCGCGGTGGAGCGATTTGATTTATCCCGCAAACCCTGAGAGAATCAATCCTGCCGACTTTGCCAATATCGGGCTTGGTCGCCAAGGGCGGCGCACAATGACGATAGAGTTGCTTTCTTCGGAAACCGATGAATACGATGTCGATCCGCTTAACAATGTCGTTCGTGTTGTCTTGGATGACCCGCTAATCGAAGCACCAATGGTTGTTAATCCTGTTGCGGAGCAGCAGCTTGCCGTTGGCAGCATGGGGCAAGTATTTATTGAAGCGGAAGCAACGCCCGGGTCTGTTGCGCTCAAGGCTACGCCAAATGGCGGAGTTATTCCGGCAGATATTTTTTACGATAACAATTATTTTCCGCTTACCTACACTGTTCGCAGTGACAATCCATCGGTGCTGACCGTTACGCAAGGCAACGGCTCGGCAACATTCGGCTCAAAGCCGCTTGTTCGCTTTGTCCTAACGCAGACGGCTATTTCCGGTTCGACAGCCGCCGTCATCATTACGGCAAATAATGGTCGTGGTGGCGTGGCAACGCACCAGTTCATTGTTCGAGCGCAGCAGGGCGCTCCGGTCATCACGGGCGTTAATCCATCCGCAGGGCGCGTTGGCAGTGTTTTGACGATTACCGGACGCGATTTTGGTACAAATCCTCGTGTAAGTTTTACGGGTGAAAATGGTACGACTATCAGCGCAACGCCGAGTGCCTCTAGCGATACCCAAATTACCGTCTCTGTTCCAGCCGGCGCAGAAACAGGGCGTATCAGCATTACCAACAGCATTGCAACGGGCAATTCACCAAATGAGTTTGTCATTGTCCGCACTCCGCAAATCACTTCGATAGCGCCCGATGCTGCACCGCAAAACACGGAAATTACCATTCGCGGAACGGGCTTTCGCGGTGCATCGCAGGTGTTTTTTGGTGACGTAGAAGCGGCTTCATTCCGTGTTGTTTCCGATACTGAAATTCGGGCAATTGTTTCGGCTCGTGGCGCAAGCGGTACAATTCTTGTGAGAAACCCGCTTGATAGCGGGCGCTCTGTGCAGCGCTTCCTTTTTTATCCCGCGCCAAGTATCCAGAATTATACTCCGACAATCGCCGGAGCAGGTGCAACGCTGGTTGTAACGGGCTTGAATTTCTCAGGAGCAGGATTTTCAGCGCCGTCGCAAGTGCAAATCGGTGGGCGGAACGCAAGTTTTAGCCTTGTCTCTGCATCGCAAATAAACGTTACGGTACCGGATTTGGGAATGGATGAAATGCGCGATTTGACGTTGCAAATCACCACCAACGGCGGCACAACAACAGCCAGTGTGCGCTTTACATTTGTACCATGCCCAAGCATGGACGCTTTTTCACCTGCATCGGGCAGCTACGGTACAATGATGACCATTACAGGTTCAGGCTTGCAAGCAGTAACAGGGGTGAATGTCGGTGGAGTTCCCGTGCTTTCGTGGGCGCTTGTCTCCACGACTCGCATTACAGCATTGCTGGGTAGCGTGGAAAGCGGTGCGGTGGAATTGATCGCCGGACGGTGTACCGTCAGCACTCCGACGGCGCGTTTTACTTACCAAACGCCGTCTCGCCCATTACGTTTTGTCCTGCCTGCTTTCAGCAGAACATTTCCCAATGAACGACGCGATGATTCGGTGACAATTATCAATCAAAGCGCAAGCACCATCGTCGGAAACTTGACAATCACGCAAAACGAAGCAAATTTTGCTCTCGGTTCACCAACGACATTTACACTTCAACGCAATCAATCCGCGCGCTTGCCGCTTGCTTTTGCACCGCGTTCCGGTGGCAGAAAAACAGCGACCATCGGCGCAAGTTTGCAAGGAAGTTCCGGCAGTATTGATACCGCCATCACCGCGCAAGCAGCTATTTGGCAGGTGATTCCGGCAGATTTTGATACTGTGAGAACGGGACGCTCTACTTTGCGCGCCGTGTACGTCATCAACCGTGACAACGCGCCCGCCCAAGTCGAATCGGTGAATTTACCAAGCGACGGTGCGTTCCGCATAGTCGGACAGCCCTTGCGTTGGATTGGTCGCGGCGACACATCGGCGCTGATTGTACGCTGTCAGCCGACCGTTAGCCAGCAGCGCCTACAATCAAACTTTACGTTGAGTGGCTCCGGTGATGACGTTTCTACGACAATTACCGCTTTTGCCCGTGCGCCGCTTACAAGCGACATTGCTCTCGAAGCCCGCATTACACCTGACCGCGATAACGTTGTTCCGGGACAAAATATCGTCCTTCGATTGGAAATTACCAATGCACAAAATCTTGACCGCCTGCGTGGCGGCGCACTCAATTGGCAAGGTTCTTTGCGGTGGACACACGGCGTACTTTTGAGTGCATTGAATAGAAGCGCTTCCCAGCCCACAGCACAAGGGCAATGGACGCTTGTACGCAATTCCGACCCGCGTAACGCAGTGCAGCGTATTCAATTCCCTCAGCAATCGTTATCGTCGTCATTCTCCACGCCGTTTCTTATGGCGGCTATTCCTGCGGGTGTATATTACAGCCGTGATAGTGTCGCAGCATTAGAGTTGGAGCAGCTTTCCTTTACGCATCCAAGCATTGGGCAGCGTATTTTTGTGGAAGAGCCTCAAGGTGGCTCATTTGGGAGCTTCACGGCGCAAACAGGTGGTCGCATCATCCAGCGTGCAAATAGCGCTGCCGTAACGGTCATTAGCCCCAACCCCGCACAGAATATGGTTTCGGTGAAGTTTTCCGTTCCGAAAGAAACCGCCGTTATGCTCAGTTTAACCGATGCACGAGGCGTACTTATTCAAACCTTGGCTGAAGGTTGGTATATTCGCGGTGACCATAGCATTGATTTCGATGCAAGCGCGATTCCAAGCGGTTCGTATATGATTATGCTGCACACCGAACAAGACCGCATCAGCCGACCTTTGCAGCTTGTACGATAGAGTGCCGCTTGCGCACACTAGGCAAACACACGATTATTTTTGTAACTGCTGAAAAAATGCTATATTTCCTGCAATGCACAATAAAAGCACAATAAAAGCACAATAAGAGCAGTTTGGTACTTTGATAATTTTGTGTGTTCTACCAAGCAAATGGCGTATTTTCATGCGCCGGAGGGAAATCATTATGCAGTTCGCACATCGTTTGAATACTTTGCCTGCCGAGTGGCAGGAACGGCTTGGTTACGTGATGGATTGTATGCGCGTCGTTTTAGGTGTGATTTTGGTGTCTAAAGCAATTCAGTTTATCGGAAATCGGGATTATTTGAATAATCTCTTTGCCAATGCACAAGATTTGTGGTTCATTCCGGCGATTATCACGCATTACGTGATGTTGGCACATTTAGCCGGTGGTGTGATGTTAATTGTCGGTATTTTTTCGCGGGCTGCCGCACTTTTACAAGTGCCGATTTTGCTGGGAGCGATATTCTACGTTCAACTCCCGCAAATGCTGAATGCCCACGAACCCCAGCAATTAGAATACGCAGTAATGGTGCTGCTTTTGTTGGGAATTGTTATTGTGCATGGCGGCGGCAAATTATCGGTGGACCATTTGGTCTGGGGTAATTCTTCCCCGAAAAGCGCATAAAGACTGACACACTGCAAATAATTCTCAAGTCTGACGAAGACCACTTTGTCAGACTTTTTCTTTGCTCTGCAAAGCCCTCAAAACCTTGTATTTCCTCTAAGTATTTCCTCTAACCATGACAACCTTAACCGTTAAAAATCGCCATAATTCACGCCTTCGAGCCGGGCATTTGTGGGTATTTCGTGATGAATTGGAAACAATTCCCGCAGCACTACGCACAGGTGATGCTGTGCAGGTTCAAAGTGCAGGAGGGCATAATTACGGTACGGCACTCTTTCACGAAACAAGTCAGATAGCCGCACGGTTATTGAACACAAACGAGCATACCGTTTCTGCTGCGTTTTTTGAAGAGCGTATGAAACAAGCATTGATGCTGCGCTCACGACTTTTCCCTCAAGAAAACACCTACCGTCTTGTGTTTGGGGAATCTGATTTTTTGCCGGGATTAGTGATTGACCGTTATCACGATACGAGATCAGAAGAAGCAAGCGATTATTTCGTTTTACAAACGCTTTCTGCCGGAATGGATATGCGCAAAGATGAGATTTGCCAAGCCTTACGCAATGTTTTTCCAACGACAAAAGCTATTATCGAAAAAAATAATTCTGCACTTCGCAAACATGACGGATTAGACCAGCGCGAAAGTGTACTGTGGGGCGAGGTTCCACAGGAAATCATCATGTCGGAAAATGGCGTATTATCGTCGTTGTTATTGTTGGAAGGTCAAAAAACCGGATATTTTCTCGACCAAAAACTCAATCGCTTAAAAATTAAGGAGATGGCTTCAGGATTGCGTGTTTTGGACTGTTTTACCAATCAAGGCGGTTTTGCGCTTCATGCTGTTGCTGGCGGGGCATCGGCAGCTTTGGGGTTAGATTCTTCAGAAAGTGCTATTGCCAGATGCCGCATCAATGCTCACTTGAACGGCATGAGCGACCGCGCTACGTTTGAGACCGAAGAGGTCTTGGATTATCTTCATGCTTCGGCAGAACGCTTCAAACAAGACGGGGAGCGGCATTGGGATATGATTATTCTCGACCCTCCGGCATTTGCTAAAGCAAAACAACAAGTGCCTCAAGCAAAACGAGGATATGCAAAAATTAATCGTATGGCGCTCAGAATCTTGCCTCGCGGTGGTTTTTTGGCAACCGGTAGCTGCTCGCATCACGTTAGCGAAGATATTTTACTCGGTGTTATTCGAGAAGAGGCGGAACGGGAACGCAGGCAATTACGTCTCGTTTTTCGGGGTGGACAATCTCCCTGTCATCCGATTTTATCCGGTATGCCGGAAACCTCGTATTTGAAGTTTTTTATTTTTGAGGTGGTGTAATTTCAACAATATACAGCATTGTTTGTTAAACGGTAATTCTCCGCCGCCGCGCGAGAACTTCTCGCGTTCCTGTAACAGTACCATGCTCTACCCAATATGCCTCATCATACAAATTTACCGTCGGACAGACGTGATACGGCACACCGTACAGCGCATCACCCACGCGAAGGTGAGTCCACGCGGCGTTGTCAGTAATCCGTATGACGCTATGTTCTTCGCTTTGGCTTATCATCTCGTAGTTCGGCAAATTTAGGAATCGAACCCGCTTGTCTATCGGATTTTCAGCAGCAACGGCTTTGTGTCCCATATCCACCGAAATCAAGTTCTGATGCGGTTTTGAAATAATACGCGTCAAAACAAGCGCAGCATACTCGTAGTGCTGCTCGGGTAGTATTGCCTCGTATCCCCAATCCCATAACACGCACGTTCCGGGGCTGCAAAAGCGCTGCGGACGGGTGCTGTGCGTAGAAAACGCGGGAGTACCGCCTGCAATCACCATTGGTGGTGCTTCGTACTTGTTGGTAATCTCCTGTACTAAAGGCTCAATGCCAACAAAGCCCGATTCTATCAAGCGTTCTCGCAGATCTATGTCGGTGTCGCGTATATGCCCATCGTACACATGAAGCCCGTGCAAGCGAAGATGTGGCATTGCCGCAATTTGTTGATACAGCGCAAAGGTCTCCGCCTCCGTATCGGCAGAAAATGGCGTACCGGAGCGGTTCATGCCGTTATTCACATCCAAAAACACCTCGCTTACCGCGCCGTGTTCTGCAAAAAATGCACTATGATGCTTGGCTGTGTCGAGATTATCCACAAGCGAAGCAATGAACGCCGTAGGATATTTCTTCTTCAATGCAAGTAACCGTGATGTTTTGGGAGAAACAAGTTGGTGGGCAATGAGAATATATGCGGCTCCGGTCATTGCCAGCATTTCGGCTTCGGCAACTGTCGCACACTTGAACCGCGTAATACCTGCATCCAGCATCATTGCTACAACAGCGGGCATTTTGTTGGTTTTGATATGCGGAATGAGACGCTCTGTGCCGCCTGTGCGGTCAATCATGCGTTGTATGTTCCGTTCTACGCGGTCTTTGTAGATAAGCAGCGAGGGAGAATCAAGCGTTTCGGCATTGCTAACGGAAAACCATTCGGAAGAATTCATAGTGGTTGTTTATTGGATATCATCGCGGAAAATTGCATCAATAAGGAGCGGTTCACGAAGAAAACGATTGCTTATTACTTCGCCTTCGTGCCGCACGTAGCGCCGTTCTTTTGTGCAAACGGTAACAGTCTCGTTCGCCGGTTCCACAATCCAACATTCCTCGACACCGCTTGCAATCATGCCTTCACACTTTTTTATCATTGCGCCGATAGTCTGACCGGGGCTGATAATTTCGATAGCAAATAAGGGTGGCATATCATCAACAGCCGAATTGATAAACAGAGTTTTTGGCGCAGCGTGATAAACGCTCACATCCGGCGTGTAACGTTGAGTTAGACCCTTGAACGAAACAGGTGGTGTAGCTTTGTAATGGTCGTGGAGCAATGTTCTTAACACTAAAAGCAATTGAAATTGCAACCAACCGTGTATGCGTGTAGGCATTTCGTCATCCTCCTCGTCTTCTAGCTGGTAATCAAGTTCGAGAATGTCGTCATCATATTCTTCAGCAGCCATAATGACGCTCCTTGTCAGGGGAAAATGGTGAAACAATGTGTGGAAGAATGAAGTGAAACATGAAGGAGCAATCTACAATCATTCTCCGATTTCTGCAAGTTTGGCAGACAAAAAAGAAAAAGGCGCAGGAATGAGATTCTATGCGCCTTTGAAAGATATTCTCTGCAACAACCTTTAGTGGGCATTACGGAAGCATTTGTTTAATGCGTTGGTACGGTACAGCCCGCAAATTTGCCTCGGTGGGAGGCGGTAATTTTGCTTCTTCGATGCGCTTGTTCGTCGCGTCAATGCGGTCTTGCGGGAGCGGGTGCGTTGAAAGCAAGCGTTCAACGCTGGTGGCAAGATTTGCCGTGAATGACTGTGAATTGCTGGGCGCTTTACCGCTTACAGCGACGATTTTTTCAAAGAAAAATTTAATGGAACCCGGATACCAAGGTGTGGATTGCAGGTATTTGAAGGAATAATTGTCTGCATCTTCTTCGTCTAAACGGCTGTTTTTCAAGAGTGCCAATCCGCTAAAAAGATTTGCACCAATAGTCGCAAGCTGGCTTGGGTTTTGACCCAACGCCATTTGCAATACGATTTGCAAGCCGTATGCTTTCGTCATCCGCGATGTTCCATGGCGGCGTTCTGCGTGAGCAATTTCATGCCCCATCACTCCCGCAAGCGTGGCTTCATTGTCCACTGCTTTCATCAGACCGGTGTAGACGTAGATGTAACCGCCGGGTGTACAAAAGGCGTTGATGGTTTTATCGTCTTGAATAACCTCTACGACGTAAGGAAATGTACCGCGATATTGCACAAATTCTGAGCGTACAATCGTATTGGTCATCTCTTGCAGATACTGTTTAATTGCCGGATTCCCTCGATAAATAGGATATTCTGCGGGATTGCCGCGAATTTGGTCATCCATTTGTTTACCGAGTTGAGCGTCGGTATCCGTTCCGAAAAGATTGATTCCACCGCCGGAACAGCTTGAAACTGACATGGTAATGCCGAATGTAAGCACGAAAGCACAAACGGCACGAAGTAAAAATGCGCGATAACGCTGTATGGCAAATTGCATAATCATTCAAAAAATGTGGAAAGAAACAAAAATTGTGATTGCGAAAATTTGATTGCTAAACGAGGAATATGGTTTGAATAGATAACACGAAGCGAAGTGCCGCTCCGCATTTGGGGAGGAAATGTATCATTCCATATTGACTGCCGTGAAATTTACAAAATCACAGGCGAAGCAAAGAGATTTTTTTTGTAGAGAGTGCCGAAAGTGCGTATTTTCTCCTGCTGTATCGCTGGCTTCGAGGTTTTATCCTCTGTGCAGTGTGTTCTTATGTATAGTTTGTATCTTTTCTTCCTTCCAATCTTCCTGAAAGGCGCATTTATGCTTGATATGCAACGCAAATTAACCAATATGTTCTATGTTGTTTTGAGCCTTCCGGCAACAGCAATGGGCTTTGCGCTCTGCGTCCAAATTTCGGCGCTGAGTTGGATTATGAGTACAAAATATCATCTCAACATCGAAGAAGTTGGCTTTGTCTGGGCTTCGGGACCGATTGCCGGTATTTTGGGGCAGGTGATTGTCGGGTTGATAAGTGATAATGCGTGGTTCTGGGGAGGCAGACGCAGACCGTTTATTTTGATAGGTGGTGTTTTGGCTTCGCTCATGCTTTTTGCACTACCGAATGTGGACGCAATTGGCGCGGCGCTCGGAACAACGAATCTTCTTTGGATTGGTATAGCCGTAGCGCTTTTGCTGGATTTGTCTATCAACGTCAGTTTTAACCCGACTCGCTCCATTATTGCCGATGTAACGCCCGATGGTGACCCCCGCACGAAAGGCTATACGTGGATGCAGACTATTTCAGGGATGTTCGGCGTTATTGCTTATTTGATTGGTGCATTTTTAGGAAATTACACGTTGATTTATGTCGGAGTATTTTTGGTGCTGGCGTTTTCCGTTATTCCCACATTTTTTATCGCAGAATCCCGCGAAATCCAGCAAGTTCCAGCGGAAAAAGATTCTTCCTCGCTTCCCACCGGAACGACCGATATTGGGCAGTTTATTCGGATTTGCATTGCTCATGCGTTCTCGTGGTTCGGCGTACAGACGATGTTTGTGTATATGTTCGCCTACGCAAAGCAGGTACTGCCGGCAAATACTGATGACCAAAGCATCGGGCAGGTCATTTCGATTTCTTTTGCTGTGTTGAATACCATTGGTTTTATCCTTCCCGTAGCAGCCTTGGAGCCGCTTGCAGAGCGTTTGGGGCGTGTGAAAACGCACCTTGCGGCGCTGGCAGTCATGGCAGTAGGGTATTTTGGCATTGTGTTTTTTGGTAAAAGTGCAACGGCGTTGTATGTGCTTATGGTGATTGTTGGTGTAGGTTGGGCAGCAGTCGTGAGTTTGCCTTTTGCCATTATGACCGAAAAAGTTGATAAAAGCCGCATGGGATTATTTATGGGAATTTTCAATTTATCGGTGGTATTGCCGCAATTAGCTGCGAGTCTTTTTGCCGGAAAATTTATCCAAGCAGCACCGGACAAATCCATCATTTTCGTTATTGCAGGCGTGTCATTAGCAATTTCTGCCGCATTGTGGTTGCTCGTAAAGGAAGTGCAAGCCGGAGACAAGGTGCAAAGCGGTGGTGGAGCGCATTAAAGAACCGAATGTTTTTGAATTTTGCTTGAATTAGAGTTGCTTTTTTAATCTTACGGAGGTTCTATGAAAATATTTCATTTGATGGTCGTTGCAATCTGCATTTTGAGTGGATTGAACGTCGTTGGGTTTGCGCAACAAACCATTCCAATTGTCTCATTATCTATTCCCGATGTCGGGCAACTGGACGGACCGCGCAATGGTGCTTCAAAAATAGGGACAAATACGCTTTTGTTGAAGGAACGTCCTCGTACTGTTTTCACGGGAGCAAATGAGGGGTTAGAATCAGGGTCTATTCGTATTAATCGCATAGCAACAGGAAATCTCGGTAGATTAGTTCTTGGTTATACACTTCAATACCATAACGCTAGCAATGCAAATCTTACCTATTCAAGTTCGACAGGTGTAAGATTCACACAAGCAGGACTAATGCCATTACCGAACACCAGCACGACATTACGGTTACTACCTTCCCCTTTACCAGTTGGGGTAGTTTTTAGCCCACCGTTCCCTCCCGGTATGCCTGTATTAATCAACGGTTTACAAGGTGATTTGAATCCCTCTTATGCACGGAGGAGTTTTATTAATACTGCCTCTGAATCACAGCCCGGAACGATTGTCATTGATTCTGGGGCTACCTCAAGTTTGATTGATTTTACAGCGAGATTTAGCGATCAAACATATTGTTGTAATCCCGCTTTGCAAGGTCCGCGCATAGCCATTTTGCGCATTTTCCCACTACCCAACGAAAATCCACCAAGTTTTCAAGTGCAAAGAGGAGCAGATTCTGCATTTGTGATTCTTACAGACCCGCCTAACGTTGCACCTGTGATAATGAATCGAATTCCTGACCTGTATGTAACCACGCCAAATACTCTCAATCCATTGAATGGTGCTCTTGATTTAGAATCTCCTACTTGGCGCAGTGATATGCGACCGGGAACAATTTTTTATGATGATAACTACGACCCTTTAAGTTATACCGTCCAAGTAAGTGATGCTACCAGCGTTAATGCACGTATTTCCACAAATAATCCTGCAGTTGCAGGGAGAACGGCGCTACTCTATTCGGTACTACCCGGCGCTCCATCCGGTAGAGCCATTACTATTACTCTTACGGCAGACGACCGAAGAACAGAGCGACTTGGTCATTTTTCAGTAACAAATTTCACCATTACACCGCTTGCTTCAATTCCTACAACTGTTGCGTTAAGTAATGATATACAATCTGTTATTGTCTCTCCCAATCCTGTTTCTACAACACTCCAAATTCATGGTAAAGCTGAAATTACAGGTGTCGTTATTGTGAGATTGTTCAATAGTGTTGGTGTAGAAATGTTTGCAGAGCGCTTTACTGTTAGTGAAGGCGCTCCATATTCACGTCTCATTGACATCCGTCATCTTTCATCAGGAATGTACATAGCCGAAGTTGAAGAAGGCGCAAATAAAACTTCACGAAAAATTGTAAAGCAATGATCAATAATAACCAATAATAACAGCAGCCATACAGGATTCACCCCGTATGGCTGTTTGTATGATCATGCGCAGTGTTCCTTGCTTTTCGATTATTTCACCAAACCTGCCAGATGCTGCGTTGCCCATGCTTCTGCCATATCTGCAAATTGGGGCGTTACCAAAAGGAAAATGAGCGCAAACAAAACGCCAAACGTCCAGATAATGCGCTTCGGAACTTCGGGAGCATTTTTCTTTGCTAAATGCCACTGCTCCATCAGTACATAAACCGCAACAATAGTGGCTATGGTAAGAACAATCGCTGCAAACGGGCGTAAAATACCGCTAATGAAGTACGACATTCCTAAATTTGCGGGAGAGCCATAGACTAACATAAGGTGGAACACATACACAAAAAGCGATTCTTGCCCCATGAGTTGCAGCCACGATGCGGGTTTGCGGTTGAAGACTGTCCACGAGGTGATGCGCTCTTGCCAGAGATACAAAAGTGAAAAAAGCAAGACAGAGCCGCTGACGCGGAAAAGAACATTGCCCGGCGAGCAGAGATACCAATTTTCCGTCCAACCGTAATTAAACATTTGGTTCCAACCTGTCCACATAAACGTCATCACAACAAACGGCGTAATGAAGCCAACCCACGCGGCACGCTTCGCAAATGTCCGTCTGTCGCGTGCTTCCATGAAAAATGCCGTTAATGCTGCTCCCGTGAAAAAATACCCACACCAAGGAAACAAAGGAAATGCAGCAGCAGGCGGGCGCGACAAATACGAACCGATGGCACGCGGCAAAAACGTGTCCGGCTCTAATTGCCAAACAAGCGGCGCTCCGTAAATAAACACTACTGCCATTGCGACGAAAACCCAGCGTAGTTGCTTCAATTGCGGTACAATGAGTAAGAGCGCTAATGCTAGAAATGAAGCTATTGCAATGGCATGAAGCACGTCGCAAATCCAGAGGATATTTTGCCGCTCCGGTGTTGCGAGCAGATATTTTCGCAAAGAAATTTCAGGGATATGCAGCCAATACGCCACAAGCAAGATAAAACCAAGCCTACGGACGTACTGCCAAAACGATGGTTGGAATGTCTTGTATTCTTGCGCTTTGCGAGAAGCTGCCAGCCAAAAACCCGCTCCGGCACAGAAGATAAACGACACGGAAACATACCCGTTTGTCGTATTCAGCACGTTAAAGAACCAACCATTACGATAACCCCAACTGAGACAGGCATTGATAACGTGCGTTTCTATCATCCACACGCAGGCTATCCCACGCATGATGTCTATGAACGTAAGGCGCTGTGCGCTCTGTGGCGTAGGAGATGTTGTCATGGCATTGTTGAAAATAGTCTGTGTAAAAGGATACATTGCGGTTTTAACATACAAACGTTGGTTGAATGAGCCATGCAGCATTGCCTAACCTCATTCAAGCACTGCTCTACGAAGCAATCTCCGTTTCACCAAATTGCAGGGCGCACAATTTTGCATACAAGCTGTCTTTTTGTGCTAAAAGTTCCTCGTGCTTACCGCTTTCGACAATACGCCCTTTGCTGAAAACCAAGATTTTATCACATCTGCGGACGGTCGAAAGGCGGTGAGCAATAATAACGGTCGTGCGTCCTTTCATCAAGCGCTCCATTGCTTCTTGGATAAGATATTCTGTTTGCGAATCCAATGAACTCGTCGCTTCGTCCAAAATCAAAATGGGAGGATTTTTCAGAATTGCTCTGGCAATAGCGACGCGCTGGCGCTGACCGCCGGAGAGCTTCACGCCGCGTTCTCCGACGAGTGTTTGTAATTTGTCCGGGAATTGCTCAATAAATTCGGTTGCATTTGCCAAACGAGCCGCTTCCCAAAGCTCATCGTCGGTCGCTTGCAGATTGCCGTAGCGAATGTTGTCGGCGATTGTTCCGCCAAAAAGGACAATATCTTGCGGCACAATACCAACACTTTCGCGCACTGCTCCCAGCGACAAACTGCTTGAAGAAATACCGTCAAAACGAATTTCTCCGGCATCTACGTCGTAAAAACGCTGAATTAAAGCGGCAGTTGTGCTTTTTCCAGCGCCGGATTCGCCAACAAAAGCAACTCTCTCGCCCGCACCAATGCTGAAAGAAACATCATTCAACGCAGCAATATCTTTTCGTCCGGGATAATGAAAAACGACGTGGGAAAATTCTACCGAATGGAAGCGCGGTTCCGCATCATTTTGAGAATGATGTTGAGACTGTTCGTGAGAGATTGTTCCGTTTGCCGAGCCAGCATTAGCGGAAATAGCCGTCAAGGCAAGGTTTTCCGGCGATTCATTCAAAATTTCCCGTACTCTTACCGATGCGCCCAAGGTACGCTGAATTTGCCCGAAAAGTTCGGCAAAACTTCCCAATGCGCCCCCGACAAACGTTGTGTAGATGATAAACGAGGTTAAATCACCCATTGTCATTTCACCGCTTCGGACAAGGCTGCCGCCGTACCAAATTACTCCGGCAATGCCTGCAAAAAGGGCAAAAATAATGAATGACACAAACGCCGAACGGATTTTTGCACCTTTGAGGGCAATGCCTACACCACGAGTAATTGCGCCGTTGTAACGCGAAGATTCGTAGTGTTCATTGACAAAGGATTTTACTCCTGCTATTCCTTGCAGTGTTTCTTCGACAATCGTAGCAGCGTCGGCAAGTGCATCTTGCGCATCGCGGCTGTATTTGCGAATGTATCGGGCAAAAAGCAAGGCAACGACGACAAGCACCGGAACAACCAATAAAATCATTCCGGTCAGTCTCAAGCTGCGTCCCGCAATCAAAATCACACTGCCAACAAAAAATACACTTTGCCGCAGAAGTTCTAAAAACGTAAAGGTGAAGGTTTCTTGGATAAGCGACAAATCTGACGACATCCGCGAAGAAAGCTCACCCACGCGCCGCTCGCCAAAAAATGCCATCGGAAGGCGGATAATACGGTCGAAAAGCGTTGTACGAAGTTGGGCAAGTGTATTTTCCGTAATATTTGCCAGAGTCATTGATGTAAAGAATCGTGTTACCGATTGCAAAATCAGCACCACAACCAGCACCAGCGCTATTGTCCCAAGCGGATACTCAGACGATGCTTCATTCAAAACAGCATCAATCAATTTGCCAATAAGCGCCGGAAATGCCAAGCTGACAGCACTACTGAGAATCAAGACCGTCAAGGCAAAAGCTATTTTCCAGCGATACGGTTTCAAAAAACTTACCAGAAATGCGAGCTGCTCGCGGCTTTGTTCGCGGGTAAGTTTGGGTACATCTTCGTCTTTATGGGAACGTCGTTTAGCCATCGGAATACAACAAAAATGAGAGAAACAAGGAGTAGTGCGGCTTAGAGGACGTATTTTTTACCCCAAAAGGCAACAAAAAAATTATCCACGAACCCCGCACAAGATTCACAATGTCAAAGATACAACCTCTTGCCTCAGTCTTCACAGAGAAATTTTCGATTTGGTACGAAAGTCTTTCTCCGTGCGTGTTTTTCGGCGAAATTGTCTTTGCTGTGAACGAGTCGTGCGGGGTTCGTGGATAATGATAAACTGTCAGTCCTGCCGGAAAAGGGTCTCGCGCAGGGCAATTATTGGAAAAGCCGTGAACCGTTTGTTTGCACCTGATAGCGGAAAGAATAGTACCGCGTCGGCGCGGTAATGCTTGGTTCTACTTTGTCTTTGTAATAGCTTTGAATCTCAATTTTGGCAAAATTTTGTCCATTACCGGTGCGTACAACCAAAATGACATCTTTGAGCGGTGTAATGGATGTGCCGCTATACAAGTACCAACTTTCGCCGCTTTTTGCGGTTAATGCAAGATTGTCTTCGGCATCGTCTCCGCGATAACCGTTTTGAGGTGCTTCTTTGAGGGCATCGAATTTTTGGTTTTGTAAGCGTTGGATGCCACCCGTTCCAACACGAATTTTACCGCCATTGACGATAATAGTCGTTTTCCGAAAGCCAATATCCCACTTCGTTGTGGCGGAATCACTATTGGGAACGATGGTTTTATTTTCCAGACTGAGGAGTGTAAAACGGTCTTCCGAATCCGCCGTCAGATTACGGACAGATACTTCTGTTCCCATACTGGAAAACTCTGCTGTTGGTGTGGCGACGTTATTCGGTGGGGTGCAGGATGAGAATATTGCACATACACAACAAACCCCGAAAGCAATCCGACGAGCAAATGTAAACATAGTAAGTCAAAGGAGAAAAACAATGAATGAACGAATTACGGACTCAAAGCTACGAAATAATTGTTGATTGTAAAAACACAATTTGCAAATACACAGAAAAATTCGTCGAACAATTTAGTCGTTCCTGTCAATAAATCGTGCTATGGATGCTCTTCCTTTGTTGTCTATTGCCCGTATTGTTCCTTTGTAAGGTTTGTCAGGCTCGGCTTTACTGATTTTGAAAAGTTGTAATGTCGCAGGTGGCTCACTCCTGCGGTCTCCGAAGCGCTCGACCACTTTCAAATTTCCTTTGACCTCCAAAGTTACGCGGTTATCATTACCGCCCGCTTGTCCGTAACAGCGCGTACGAACAAATTCATCGGCTCCTTGCGGAATAATCTCAACAATTTCCGGCGCGGAAAATTCCTCCACTTTCACGTAATACACCTCTCCAACACGCTTACCACCAATAAAGCGTTCAAAGGCGAATGTCTTTCCAATATCAGTTTCATCCGGTACAAAGGTAAATTTCGCTCCTTGCTGCCCGACGGAGCGCTCTCTTCCAGCCAGTGACAGTACCGAGCGCAGTTCTTGCCCGGTTACAAATGGCAATTTTGAATCAAATTCGTACCCAACTCCGGCATACATTCTGCGCGGGATGTCCGGCGCTTGAAGCGGCGTGGCACGGACAGGAAAATCAATGATGTTTTGCTTGCCGTCGCCTGCGCGAGTAACAACGACGCGGATGGTCATCAATCCGGAGTTTGGTGCAGTGCCTTTCAAGTGAATCAAATCACCTTTTACTTCATCAATGATTACCATTCCTGTGCCATCATTGCGGTCGGTGCGTAAAATCTCCGTTTTGGGGTCTCCTCGTCCTTCGGTGCGAAGGTTCATACCATAGACGCGAATCGTATTTTCCCATTGCTGTTGTGGCAGACATTCGACTCGTTCATTGACGGCATAGAGCGAAAAGTCTCCGGGTGGCGGTTGCACAAAGGAGCGTGGGGTGACAAACGCTGTCGGGAGTGCTGAAGCAATCGTTGCCGATGAAGCTCGTAAGGCGTTTACTAAACTGTCCACATTGATATTGTTCAAAGCAAGGCTGCGTCCGGCATCCAAAAAAGAAATATTAATCGTAAATTCTGTCCGTGCAGTATCGAGGCGATTTTCTTCGGCAAGAAGTTTAGCAAGCCGCTCACGGACTTCCGGTCGTGTAATCGTCGCAGGGATAACGGGTTTGGCGGTCGCAATAACCATTACTTTTAATGTGCGGTTTCGGCGCTCATTGCGTGCCGGTTGCCAAAAAAATTCAGCCCGTTTGCGCGGAGCATCTTCTTTCATTGTAAAAATTCCCATTTGCGGCTGTTGAGCAGAGATAGTGAGCACTTGCCCTTGAGTCTCGTCCTCAACCTGAAATTCGTAATGTACTTCGCCAACATCTCCACTTGAGGAAACAGCATTAACTGAATCTAAGGCAACTATTTGTACACTATCGCCGATGGCAAGTAATTGGCAATTCAGCGTCGGGCGGTCGGTAGCAATAATGAAACGTGATTTTAAGAGTTCATATACTAATGAAGGGTCTGATTCCGGCGCACGCTCTCGTTTATTAGGTAAAAGCAGCAGGAGCGAAGCCAAATACAAGACAAAATAAATTTCTACTTGTCGGCGAGAACGGCGTTTTTTGAGAGGTTTTGTTGAGCGTTTGAAAGGCATAGTGAGGAAAATTCAGAGAATAAACGAAGCGGTAACGCGACGGAATTTTTGTTGCTATTGCACGGGCGTATTTTACAAGAGCGTACAAAGTTACATTGCTTGGTTGGAAAAAACTAATCCGTCATTATTTTCTAATTCTCCGACGATGTGTGGTCGTGAATAATTTTCCATGTATTCCCGAATTTACGGAAAGTTAGTGTAAATAATCCGCTCGGCGCATCTTTTTCGCGCTGCAAACGCCACCGCCCGAAAACAAGTGCTGCATCGGGTGTAAGAATCGTATATTCAAGGTCAGAAAAACTTAATGTCCCCATTGATGCTTGATTGGGATAGCTTTTTTGATACCGTTCCAAGGTTGTTTTCCAGCCCCGTTTGACAGTGCCTCCGGAGGCAAATCGTAGCGAATCCGATTGCCAGTAACCCTGCATAAATCCTTCAATGTTGCCGGCATTCCACGCTGTAATCTGTGCGTCTAGAACTGCACGAATAGAACGTTCGGAAGGTGTCTGTGCGTGTGTTGTCCATGTCACAGAGAATATGATAGCGAATGCAAGAAAAGTTTTCATTCGTCAAGAAGATATTGTGGAGAAAATGCTTTACGGTTCATGATAAATTTATTTGCTATTGCTATGATCTTTGATCAGGCATACACTACGATAAGTTCCAACAATAGAACAACTCCCCGAACACCACACCCGAAATGGTGATTTTCGGTGTATTGTTCGGGGAGTTAGTATCTTGAATTCAAGTGTAGAATAAAGAATCTTTTGCTGAATTTATCGTTGTACCGGAACAATGCGGTCTATACCATCTTCCGGACAGCGTTTACGCAATTTATAGGATGCAGATTGGGTCGTAATCGGTACAGCTAATAAACGCTCTTTGGCAATCAAAATACCGCACATTTTGCAAATACCGTAGACCTTATCGTCAATTCTTTGTAAGGCTTCATCTAGTTTTTTTATGTAGTCTGAAACACGCTGCACGTGGGCATATAGTTTTTCTTTCTCTTGTGCATCCGTCCCTTGTTCAGCCATGTGCATCGAATAGGAAGCATTTTCATCCGCCATTTCGGAATTGGTCAGGTCTTCGAGATTTTCTCGTAAAATTTGAAATTCTTCCATTGCCTTTTTGCGTTCTGCTTCAATATGCTTGCGGAACATCGCTAAATCTGCATCTGAGTATCGTGCTGTGGCACGAATAACTCGCGACGCAACAGGAACGGGTGCGAATTGTTCTGGTTCTTCGCGCGGTAAATCAATGGTTATATCATCATCGTTTGAGGCAACCACATCTAATGTGCGTGGGATACTGACAGTGGTTGATGACGGTGCCGGTGATGCTTTAGCAGCTGAAGCCGCAGTAGATTTATTTTTAAGAGTGCTGGACGAACTTGACATATGCTTCGGAACGATTAAAGAAAGTGATGAAGTTTTGGCGGGCGTATCCGAATATGCTTCGGAGATAGCCGCGCCGCTAGACTTTTTTGTAGAGGAAGAAGTAGCCCCTTTCTTGCCGATTTTTGAAGCAACTTTAGGGGCTGCTGCGGCAGATTTCTTTGAAGAGGCATCTGCTTTAGGTACTGCTTTTGTTGGAGTAGTTTTTTTTACCGCCGTTTTCACTGATGCTGATTTGGTGCCTGCTTTTGCTGGAGGTGCTTTTTTTATCGGTGCTTTTGTTGCTGTTGTGGAAGCAGATTTTGCTGCCACTTTTACTTGTGGGCTTACCTTCGTACTCGCTTTAGTGCTTGCCTTGCTACGCGCTTTTGCTGGCATGACTTTTTTCGTCGGAGTTTTCAATGTTGTCTTTGCGCTTGTTGTTTTTGCACTCGCCTTTGCCGTCGCTTTGGCTGTTGTCTTTGTTGTTGGTTTTGCTGATGATTTCGCAGTCGTTTTTGTCGTCACTTTCTTTGCCGGAGCTTTTGCTGATGGCTTTGCTGCCGCTTTTGCGGGAGCATTTTTCGCAGTTGCTTTTGTTGCTGCTTTGACTGGTTTTTTAGGGGCTATTTTTGCCATAAAGGGAACTCCTGAATTGTCGGCGATTGCAGAAAAAGTATTATCGTCCGACTGTGAGAAAACTCGTTATGCTGCGAGAACTATGAAAAATATTATTCTGTTGCCTGAAAGTAAGTTATTTGTTTCTCTCGTTTTATACCCGTTGAATATTGACGGAAATGCTGTCCTCGTTGAAATCTATTGTGGTTTCGAGCGGCGATGAACTAAACTCAAGGCTTTGACATAAGGTTTCGTCCTGCACATATCCACGCATGGCTTCAAGAGCGCTTTGTATCTCGCTTGGAACATGAACACGAAGACGAATACGGTCTGTTACTTCAAAGCCTGAATCTTTACGCACGTTTTGAATACGGCTAACAAACTCGCGGGCTATCCCCTCATTCCGCAATTCTGCATTGATTTCTGTATCTAAAGCAACCGTTACACCGTTACCCGAAGCCACGAGCCAACCTTCAATATCTTCATTGACTATCTCAACGTCATCGAGTTCGATAGTGTATGAAACGCCGTTTGCACTAATACTCAGATTCTTGGAACGTTCCAATTCTTTAATTTCTGCACCCGAAAGTGCTTTAATAGCATTTGCAACGACTTGCGTCTCTTTTCCGAATTTTTTACCGAGTGTCTTAAAATTACCTTTTGCCGATTTTTGTACGATATCGGTATCGCCCGATACATACTCTACCACTTTGACATTAATTTCTTCCGTGATAATATCTTGCATCGATTGAATCTGACGGCGTTCATCCGGAGACGAAATTGGAACTAAAATTCGTTTAAGTGGTTGTCTTGTCTTGATTTTCGACTTCTCTCTGAGAGAACGCGCCAAAAATACGATATTTTGTGCTTTTTCCATGCGAAATTCCAACGCCGTGTCAATTTCTTTTTCCACAGGTTGCGGCATTGATACCAGATGAACAGAGTTTGTCGGAGTATTTGTGAGGCGTTGGTATAGCGTTTCCGCAAGGAAGGGAGCCAGCGGAGCCATCATACTCGAAAGCGTCATCAAGACCTGATGCAGTGTTTGGTAAGCGGCTACTTTGTCCGCATCTTTTTCGCCTTTCCAGAAACGGCGGCGGTTGCGACGCACGTACCAATTTGACACATCGTTAATCGCAAATTCCTGCACCAAACGCATCGCTTTCGTGATCTCATACTCATCCATCAGTTGCAAGTATTCGCGCAAGGTTGAGTGCATTTTGGAAATGATCCAACGGTCAATTTCGGGACGCTCGGAAACAGCAATTTGCGCTTCCTCACCAGTAAAACCGTCAATGTTCGCATAGAGCGCAAAGAAAGCATATGTGTTCGTGAGTGAGCGGAAGAAGTCGGCAATGACCGTCTTTGCAATGTCGTCGCCGTTAAAAAGCGTTGGCTTCCACGGCGGATTGTTGGTGATAAAATACCAGCGAACCGCGTCCGCACCGTATTTTTCCATCACATCAAACGGGTCCACGACATTGCCTTTCGACTTCGACATTTTTTGCCCGTCTTTGTCCAAAATCAGTTCGTTCACAATCACATTGCGGAAGGACGGCGTACCGAAGACCGCCGTTGCGATATTATGCAGCGTGTAGAACCAGCCGCGCGTCTGATCCACAGCTTCGCAGATGAATTGTGCCGGGAAGGCTTTATCAAAAAGTTCTTTGTTCTCAAACGGGTAATGAAGCTGTGCAAAGGGCATTGCGCCTGAGTCGTACCAAACATCAATCACTTCTTTCACACGGCGATAGGTCTTACCGTTGCGCTCAAAGACGATGCTGTCCACGAAAGGACGATGCAGGTCAAGTTCTATGCCGCTTGCGAGTGCTTCTGCAACGGGAACACGCTTCCCATTTTGAAAATCAGGATGTTCGTAAAACCCTTGTTTCAATTCCTCGACCGAACCGACGGCGAAAATGTCTGTTTCGTCGTTCTCTGCAATCCAGAGCGGAAGCGGCGTTCCCCAATATCGGTCGCGTGAGAGCGCCCAATCTTTCACTTCTTCCAACCAATTGCCGAAGCGCCCCGAACCGATTTCCGGCGGTTGCCAGTTGATTTTGTTATTGTTCTCCACCAAATTATCTTTATAGGTGGAAGAGCGAATAAACCACGACTCGCGGGCGTAGTAAATAACAGGGTTTCCGGTGCGCCAGCAGTGCGGATAACTGTGGAGATAGTCGTTGGTGGAACGGTAGATTTTATCGGCTTTTTTGAGCGCAATTACAATGTCTTTGTCAGCGCCTTCCTCGGTGCGTGTGCCGCCTGTGGAGGGGTCGGGATAGGTAAATGTTTTGACCGTGCGCCCCGCAAATTCCTTCGCTTTGTCGGTAAAGCGTCCGCCGGGAGAAACGGGATTGAAAAAGGGAAGTTTGAATTTTTTCGTCATCTCGAAATCGTCTGCACCAAAGGCGGGAGCAAGATGGACAACGCCCGAACCATCGCTTGCAGAAACGAAATCGCCTGCCAAAACAGTGTGCATATCGGGGAATTCCTCACGCGAAGCGGGGATCATGCCCGGAAACGGCGGCTCATACTGTGTTCCGAGGAAATCTACACCTTTGAATTTCGCCAAAATTTCGTAGCTGCCGTCCAGTTTTCCGAGCAACGCTTCTGCCAGAACCAGCTTATCTTCTATGGTTGTCTTGGTTTCTCCTTGCTTTACTTCGCGTTTATTTTGCACCAGCACATAATCAAGTTCCGCGCTGACGGCAAGGGCGGTATTGGAAATAAGCGTCCACGGCGTAGTCGTCCAAACAAGGATTTGTGCTCCTTCGATGGCTTTGAGCGTTGTGGCGAGAACGGGAAGTTTGATATAGCAATTCGGGTCGCGCACGTCTTTGTAGCCGAGCGAAAGTTCGTGCGACGAGAGGGGAGTTTCGAGTGTGGGAGATTGCGGTGTAATGCGGAAAGACTTGTAAATAAGCCCTTTGTCGAAGAATTGCTTGAGCGACCACCAGACCGACTCGACGTAATCATTCGTGCAGGTGATGTAGGGATTATCAAGGTCAAGCCAGTAGCCCATACGGTTTGTCAGCTCGCGCCAGCCTTGATTTTGCTCAATGTTCGTGTAAACAAATTTGCGGCATTCCTCGTTGAATTTCGCAACACCGAGTTTGTCAATTTCTTGTTTGTTGGCGAGTCCAAGTTGCTTTTCGACAGCAAGCTCGACGGGCAAGCCGTGCGTATCCCAGCCTGCCTGACGCGGCACACGATAACCACGTTGGGTTTTGTAACGGCAAATCATGTCCTTGATAGTGCGTCCCATCACGTGATGAATACCGGGACGACCGTTTACCGTCGGTGGACCTTCGTAGAACATAAATACTTCGGCATTCGCCCGTTCATCTAAAGAGCGTTGGAAGGTTTTGTGTTCATCCCAAAATTTGAGAATATCGTGTTCGAGTTGTGCGTAAGAAAAATCGTCTGGAAGTGGCTTGAACATTGCGTTTGAGTAAAGTAAACAATAGTTTTTTCGAGAAAATACAAGCCTTCATTATACAATATTTACAGCGCAATTCAAAATATTTTTTCTTAACTGGCTCAAGATTCTGTGCTTTTTAGGCATTTTTGATGCAATCGGCAAGTCCGACCATCTTTGAGCTGTTCTGAACAAAAAAGATACCCTCAAAACAACAACAACAGCACCACCAAAGGGTGATACTGCTGTTGCGATGGAGTTCGGAGCAATTTCCGATTATTTCTTTACTTCTGCTTTTGCGTCAGCTTTTTTTGCTGGAGGCATAGCGAACATTGCCACATCGTAGGTTTTGTCAAAGGTGACAGATTTTATTACCATTGTTTGGACTGTTTGACCTTTCACTTTTATCTCCTGCGTATGGGGAATGATTAAGCCATTCGGTAGTTTTTTATAGTCGCTCAAAAATGTTTCGGTTTCAAATTCACTACCTTCTTTTGTTTTCTTTTTTGAAACGTATTTTATTGGCAGATAGTTGTCGGCGCCAACAAAATAGTATTTCACATCGTTGTGTTTGTTTGTTATTTTGAGTTTGAAGGTTTGTTCGCCGTCGAGGTCTTCTTTACCCATAAGTTCAATTTTGTAACCTTTCGTTTTGCTGTCAATAAAGGCTCCGTCGATATCTGCTTGTTCTTCTGCCTCTTTCAGTTCTTCTTCATTTTTTGGAGCTGGATCTGTTTGACCTGCAAAAGGATTAATACCCCAACCGGATTTGCCATCATAACCATCTTTGAAGGTCATGCCCTGAAAAGAGGCTTCTGTATACGTAAATGCAGGACGTTGTTGAATAAGTTTGAACGGAATTTTCATTTGACCGCCCTGCATAATCATTTCCATTTGCATCTCTTGTGATTTAACAGCACGTTGGGCTTTTTCACCGCCGCCAGCTTCATTAATTTTTGCGACAATTTCATCTACCGTCTGCGCTGACAATGAGGCTGCACTAAGCGCAAGAACTGATGCACAAGCAAGAGCAATCTTGCTCATAAAACGTGGGAACATCGTGATTTTCATTCGGAACAACTCCAAAAATGTTGTGGAAAAAGTACCATTGACATCAATGATTTTTCGGTTAGAACGCAAAATAGGAAAAAAGGTTGCATCAAACGGAAAAAAGATTGATGAAGCGTGCATGGAAGAAAAGTAGCGCTTTGAAAAGAGCGGTAATTCGTGTATCTTATTGGCAATACGAGGTAGTCGCGTATTATTCTTGTTTGTGGAGCTAGCTCCTCGCCTGTACTTTCAATTGTGCGAGGTTTTTTCAGAGTTTCAGGAGAACATTGCCATGAGTCGTCAATTTCATCGTGGAGAGGTGTGGTTTGTCCGTATGGCAGAGGGCGAAACGCCTTCGCTTGCGCTTATCGTTAGTCGTGAAGAAGAAGGCGGTATAATGCCGATTATCGCTGTTGTTCCGCACGAAGCCCGCGATGAGGAAACAGACTTTGACGCTCCTGTTACAACGCGGTTTATCAGCGAAGGGGTGTTTAATGTTCAGCGGCTGACTGCACTTCGACCAAAACAATTTTTGCAGCATTTAGGTGTGATTTTGCCGCAAGATATGGATGCTGTCGAGCGATGTTTATATCGCTGGTTAGACCTCTAAACGGCTTCGACAACAACTTATTGGCAATAAGTTATTGGCAATAAGCGATAGTTCTTTCTATTGCTTAAGATGCAATTCTTGAAATTGAGCGGTGGTATCAAAATAACTACTGGCGAACATCCCACAAAAAACTCATAGGATAGGATTTTTCGTTATTTACAGGACTTTTTTGTCATCTTTAATCTTGAAAATCCTGACAATCCAGTCTTTATCAGCGCTTAAACAATATCCCTTATCCTTTCATGAGAGCAATTTGACCATAAGTTACTTGATTGCAAGTAACTTGCACACAAGGTGCATACGAGATCATTCGATAATTCATTCCTCCTCATTTTTTCAGAGATAGTATGAAACAACGGAAAATTCGCGTTGAAGAAGCGCTTGAGTATCATTCCCACGGACGCAAAGGGAAAATAGAGGTCATTCCGACCAAACCGTGCAATACACAATTTGACCTTTCGCTTGCCTATTCGCCAGGCGTTGCCGAGCCGTGCCGCGTCATTGCCGAAAACGAAGAAGCGGTTTATGAATACACCGCCAAAGGAAATTTAGTGGCTGTGATTTCCAATGGAACAGCCGTGCTGGGGCTTGGAAACATCGGTGCTTCGGCGGGGAAACCTGTTATGGAGGGCAAAGGTGTTCTCTTCAAAAAATTTGCTGATATTGATGTATTCGATATTGAAATTAAAACCCAAGACCCCGAAGAATTTATCAATACCGTTGCGAACCTTGAGCCAACCTTCGGTGGAATCAATTTAGAGGACATTAAAGCGCCGGAGTGTTTTTATATCGAGCAAGAACTCCAGCGCCGAATGAATATCCCGATTATGCACGACGACCAGCACGGTACGGCAATCATCAGCAGCGCGGGTTTGCTGAATGCGTGCGAGATTCAAGGGAAAAAGTTAGAAGAAATCAAGGTCGTGGTGAGCGGTGCCGGTGCATCGGCGATTGCCTGCTCGAATTTGTACATGAAACTCGGCGTAAAGCGCGAACATATCTTCATGTACGACAGTAAAGGTTTGGTACACAAAGGGCGTACACTTGACCCAAACGAACCCAAAACCGACTTCGCCAATGGTGATAAAGATATTCCGCTTGCGGAGGCAATGAAATTTGCCGATATGTTCTTGGGTTTGAGTAAAGGCGGTTTGCTCACCAAAGAAATGGTTGCTTCTATGCCACCAAAGCCCATTTTATTCGCTTTGGCAAATCCCGACCCGGAAATTCCGTATCACGAAGCAGCATCGGTGCGGAACGATATTATCTGCGCTACGGGGCGGAGCGATAATCCGAATCAGGTGAACAATGTGCTTGGCTTCCCGTACATTTTTCGTGGTGCTTTGGATGTTCGGGCAAAAGCAGTCAATGACGAAATGAAATTAGCGGCTGTCTATGCGATTGCGAAGCTCACCAAAGAAGCTGTGCCTGATGCGGTATTACGGGCGTATGGCGGCACACCGATTAGTTTCGGTAAAGAGTATATCATTCCGAAGCCTTTTGATTCGCGTGTACTGACGGCGGTTGCGCCTGCTGTGGCTCAAGCCGCGATAGATAGCGGTGTTGCAAGGATTACAACGCTGGATTTGCAGGCATACAAACAACAACTCGAAGGTCGCCAAGCAAAGAAAAAGCAACTTCTCTCGAACATTGCCATTGGCTTACAAAGTCGTTCCGATAAAAAACGAATTGTCTTGACCGAAGGCGAAGAACCCAAGATTATACGTGCTGCGGAAGTTATTGCTGATGACGGCATTGCTGCACCGATTCTGATTGGTCGAAATGAAATTATTCAGCGCATTGCTGCCGAACAGAATATCAATTTGGAAAATATTCGCATCATTGACACGCTGAAATCGCCTGATATTGACCGCTATGCAGAGTTTTTGATGAATAAGCGCTCTCGGCGTGGAATGACGGTGCAGCAAGCCCAACGGTTTTTGACACGGCGTATTTACTACGGTACGCTGATGGTCGCAACGGGTGATGCCGACGGTATGATTTCCGGCTTGAATATGCGTTATGACGAAACAGTGCGTCCGGCACTGCAAATCATCGGTGTTGATAAGCGCTATTCGCGTATGGCTGGTATTCACATTATCATCACCAAACAAGGCGATACGCTCTTTTTTGCCGATACGACAGTCTGCGTCCACCCGACGGCGGAAGACCTCGCCGATATTGCTATGATGACGGCAGATGTCGCAGAGCGCTTCGATATTGTCCCGCGTGTTGCACTGTTGTCATTCAGTGATTTTGGTTCGTCGGACGAAGGTAATGCTAAAGCTGTGCGCAAGGCATATCAAATCGTAAAACAAAAACGTCCGCATCTGATTATTGACGGTGAAATGCAGGCGGATACTGCATTTGACGAATCGAAAGTTTCCGAACAGTTTCCCTTTAGCGCAATTAAGGGCAATGCGAATGTGCTGATATTCCCCGACCTCAACTCCGCAAATATCGCCTATAAGCTGCTTTTGAGCATCGGTGGTGCGGAATACATCGGTCCGATTATGATGGGGATGAATCGCCCTGTTCACGTTCTGGAGCGTACGGCAGACGTGGCGGAAATTGTCAGCATGGCAATTATTTGTGCAGATGAAGCAAATAAAACGGAATTGGTTGAACTTGGTTAAACGTTCAAGCAAGTCTCTACACGCCGCATGAATGCTTGGTTCGGCGGGTAGAGACTTGTATTTTTGTGAGATTCTTATTGCAACAGATGTTGAGTATGTACTTTCGTATTTGGTTGGCATTTTTCAAAAACTGTTTGTCCCGCGAAATGGAGTATCGTGGGCATTTATTCATGCAGTTTATGATTGATATGGTCTGGTATGGTGTACAAATCGGGCTGTTTGAAGTGATTTATTTGCACACGCCGGAAGTAGCGGGATTCACACAAAAAGAAATGCTGGTCTTTCTGGGAACGCTCTTTGTTACTGATGCGGTGAACATGATGCTCTTTTCGCACAATTTCTGGCATTTTCCCGAATACGTTCGTACCGGCGAACTCGACTTTTTCCTGACGAAGCCCGCTTCTACCTTCTTTTTAACGTGTTTTCGGTATATCAATATCGCCGCTATTGCAAATTTATGTTTTGGTGTTGGTTTTCTTGTTTATGCAATGGTGCAAGCAGGTTTGCTGGTGTCATTCTCAGCAATAGCGTGGTTTTTGGTATTATGTTTTACGGGATTGTTGCTGAATATCGGCTTGCAAACGGCTTTTGCCTCTATTGCTATTTGGACAGTCGCAGGCGAAGGGATTCAGTATTTGTACCATACCGTGTTTAATTTTGCTTCGCGCCCCGACAGTATTTACAAAGGTTATATGCGCCGCGCAATGCTGTATGTCTTTCCGCTCGGCTTGATTGCATCGGTCCCTGCAAGGGCGCTTCTTGGTACATTAGATATTGGGTTGGCTGTATGGAGCGTGTTTGCAGGCGTAGCGGTATTATTCGGCGCATTACAATTTTTCCGTTGGTCTTTGACGAAGTATTCAGGAGCGAGTAGTTAATGACCAATGCACCAATGACCAACATCATCCTCATCGGCTTTCGTGGCACAGGAAAAAGCACGATTTCAACGCTTTTGGCGGAGAGACTCGGTATGAAGAGGGTTTCAACTGATGAACGTGCTACGGAGCGCTGTGGTATGAGTATTCGGGATTTTGTGGAACAGCACGGCTGGGCGGCATTTCGGCAGATTGAACAGGAATGTATTCGTGAGGCGGTACAAGAGCAAGGAATTGTGATTGATTGCGGTGGTGGTGTCGTAGAAAATGTAGAAAATATGCGGCTTTTAAGTGGTAATGGTATTGTGGCATGGGTTCATGCGGAGTTGGGAGATGTTTTGGAGCGTTTAATGGCAAATGAGCAGGATGCGCAGCGCCCGACGCTGACGGCAGGAATGACGCAAGCACAGGACATTACTCAAAACTATCAGCGCCGTTTGCCGCTTTATGAGCAATATGCAGTGCTAACGGTAAATACATCAATGGCTTCTGCCGAGGAGTGTTGCCGAGCGATTATTTCCTCTGTGTCAATGTGAGATTCGGTCAATATAGCAGATGACGATTTTCGGTATATTCTCTTTTGCAAAGGATTGTTTTTAGTGCCGTGCAGCTGTTGCAGATTTTTACCGACGATAGTGTCTGATATAGTCATGGAAATTCCATGTAGAAAGTTTGTCCAATACAGCCCGTACGCCGTTGTGAAAAAGTTGAATTTTGTCAGCATCACTCAATGTAAAATCAATTGCACTGACATAATGTTCTTGTTGGTTACGCTCAATACGGTTGCTGATATGAATGATACGCGAGGCGTTGTGCGGGTTGCCGTGAATATAGGCTTTGTCTCCGTGTTGGCTTGCGGTTTGAAAGACTGCCAGACCAAGTTTGAAAAAATTGTCGAGTTCGGGGTGAAAATGTTGTTGAGAAATATCTTCGACCATTAATCCAAAGGTCGGGCATTTGGGTGGGCGGGCAAAATCAGAAATGTCAAAAAGTGAAAGCGGGAAATTCGAGACAATAAAGCCATCCATAAAACACGTGTCGTTGGGAACTTTGAAATTATGCGGCACCGTAGCAAAATCACGTAAGCGAAAGGGTGAAAAGAACATTGGAATTGATGCAGAAGCACGAATGATATCGCTAATCAAAACCGTGTCGGTATCATGGACATACTCATCCAAATCAAGCGGAAAGACGACTTTACGGCGATGCGTTATATCAGAAACCACCACTTGAAAATCTTGCTCCAAATACTCTCCGTCTATTAAAATTGTATCGTGTCGCCATTTGTTCCGCAGAGAGCCGATTGTAAAGGGTTCTCCGTTGTTGAGTTGCTCAAATTCTTTTTGTAAAAATTGTTTGAGGCGTGTTCCGGGATTTAGTCCCATCCGCGTCATTACTTCATTCAAATTCCGTAAGACAGCGACGGTTACTTTTGCACGATTAAGAAAAGTTTCTACGGCGCTATCGTTGTCAGGCAACGTAAGAAGTTTAATTACTGCTTGTGCATCATCGCCGCCGTCGGCAAAACTCAAAAAATCAATATTTGCCAAAATATCCAACAACAGTGAAGTGCGGTGCTGCGTCGCTGATTTGCCTGCGCATGCTAAAAAAGCTGCATTGAGTGCACCGGCGCTTGTACCGGCAATTTTCCGAAAGCGCAAACCACATTCTTCCAGCGCATAGAGCGCACCAATAGCAGCAATACCCTTAATCCCTCCACCCTCGATAACCACATCCATAAACCCGATTTTTTCACCACTGTCTGTGGTTGTAATAAGATCGGTTGCGGCTTCTAAAGAAAAATGTGTGCGGAAATTTGCTATTTCTTTTGCGATATCCTTGGTGAAATCATCTGCTGTGAGCATATAGGACGGTGAAAACTACCTGAAGAAAGTACCTTCTCAAGAAGATAGTAAAATTATCGCATAGCTGCACACTGTAAAGTCAAGAAATTCTGACAAAATTTTTAATAGAAATTCTCATACCTTGTCAGATGACATAGCATTTTCTCTTTGTCAAAACGACCTAAATGCACTAACTTGTTGCGTATCTTCGGCGTTATCAGTCTATTCAAATTCCGTTTTATTTGTTCTATTCATTCTCAGTTTTTCCCGTCGTGAAAGTCATCAGTTTGTTACATCTGCTAGGCGCTGCACAAGGTCTTTTTCTGACATTGACCATGTTGTTTTGGCAACGTGGGAATCGTCGTGCAAATGTTGTTGTTGCGGCAATTTTTTTTATGATGGCGGTTGCTCTTTGGAATTCGTATTTGATTACCAGTGGTCTATACACTACGCTGACTTTCTCGATTCGTTGGTATGATGTTATGCGTTTACTCACCGGACCTTTGGTGTATTTGTATGTGCGGGAAATGGTCGCAAAACCTCTGGTAGCAAAAGATATTCTTCATTGTTTTCCGGCGTTTGTGTATGGGATTGGTTTGGTACCGTTTTTTTTCGGTCCGATTGAGGAAAAAATACAATTTATTGAGCAGACGTTAGCGGGTGCTTCGCCTGAGTATATGTGGTTTAGCGCTGTTCGTCCGGTCTATAATTTGGCATATCTCCTGTTGGCACTCCGATTACTTCAGGACTATTCGCGCCGTATTCGGGAAGTATTCGCGTCACTGGAATCTGTGAGTTTGCAATGGCTGTGGTATATCGTCTTGGGAACAACATTGCTTATCGCATTAACTGCTTTTGCTAACATTGCTGCCCTTTGGGGACTTATTCGTCCAACGCAAATTAATTTGTCTCTTGCGGTACTAGCATTTTTGTGGGTGTATGGTTTGACATTTTTTGCTTTGAGGGCAAATCTGATTCATAGTGACGAATTACGGGTATTATTGGCAGATCTCTCGCAGGTAACCGTGCCGTCATCTGCTTCTCAGCGTTCTGCAATTGAGCGTACATTATCGAACCGCTATTCGTCAGGGCATTTGATTTTCCTTCCTTTCAAGCAATCTGAAATAACACTGGAAAATAACAATGAAGGTGCTGCTTTTGTATCATTTTCCGAACAAATTCCGATGCAAATCAATGGCGACCAGAATAACGAAACAAACAAATCGGAACGCAGTGCGCCTGTAAACCGTAAGGGAATACCAATGACGGAATTTCACGCGACGGAAATTCGTCGATGTATGGAGGAGCAAAAGCCGTTTTTAGACAATCAACTGACGGTTCAGAAGTTTGCACAAATAAGCGGTATTTCGACGCATCGTGTCTCCGAAATTCTGAATAAAGAGTTGGGAATAAATTTTTTCGATTTTGTCAATTTTTATCGAGTCGAGGAATGGAAGCGACGAATAAATGACGCTCCGCCGTCCACCACTATTCAAGAAATTGCGTATTCGGTTGGGTTCAATTCTAAATCTTCATTTTATACCGCCTTCAAAAAATTTACCGGTCAAACCCCATCTGAATATCGTGGGCAATAAATAATATCATGTTGTTTGTAATATCATGTTGTTTGACTGAGCTGTTCTTCCCTCCGTTGCGTGGTCTGGTTGTGCTTTCTTAGTGTGTATTTTCCAATAGATATGGATTTTCAGGAAAGTCGGACGCTTTTTCAGGAAAGTCGGACGCTTTTCGCTCAAGACTTCTCTGTTTTTTTTTGTACATTTGAACTTCTTGTTATTACCTAACTTCTCGTGCAAATAGGCTCTGTATTTGTATTTTGGGCATACCATGTGTGTGCTGTTCTTTTTATGCTTTCTTTGATGAATATGCTCCTTACCAGTACTCGATTATTGCTTGTCAAATTTTTGACGCTTGTTTGTCTCTCATCCTTTTGTACTGTTTCCCTTCGGGGGCAAGGGCTTCCCGCTCATAACTGGTCGTTTAATGGTGGTGCCGCAGGAACTACCGCCGTTACCCGTGGGGTTTGCTACGACCCTTCGGGAAATATCTACATGACGGGGAGGTTTGAGGGGACGGTAGATTTTGACCCGTCGGCAGGTGTGAGCAATCTTGTAAGCAACGGGCAAGACGATATTTTCATTGCAAAATATACCGCCGCAGGTGCGCTCATCTGGGCAAGAAGTATCGGTGCTGTAAATGACGATGGCGGACTCGGCATTGATGCCGATGCCTCCGGTGTGTATGTTGTCGGTTCGTTCCGGGACGCGCCCGACTTCGATCCGGGCGCGGGAACCGCAACGCGCACAAGTGTTGGCGGAGACGATATTTTCCTTATGAAATTGGATGCTTCCGGCAATTTCGTTTGGGCAGATGCCTTTGGCAGTACCGATAACGATGTTGGTGTTGCCGTTGACGTGGACGGCGGCGACGTTGCTATCACAGGAAGGATGCGTATGACTGTTGATTTCGACCCTTCGGGTGCTACGCAAAACCGCATCGGTAACGGCGGTGACGATATGTTCGTCGCAAAATACAACGCTACCACGGGTGCTTATATCTGGGCAAAGGGCGGTATTGGCGGCACAGCTAGTTCTGACGGCGGTAACGGTGTAGTTATCGGCGGTGTGGGACACGTATACGTCGTCGGGTATTTTTATGGAACAAATGTGGATTTTAATCCCGGTGGCACTGCCCTTTTGCGCACTTCGTCCGGCACCAATGCGTTTGTTGCGCGGTATGATGACGTAACGGGAAACTGCGACTGGGTCAATGTGCTGGACGGTACGGGCGGCGGTGCTACACAAATAGCTACTGGCATTAGCGAAGCTCCGGGAATGGACGTTACGGTTATCGGTTACTTCAACAGTGCCACGATGGACGCAGACCCAGGCGCGGGCGTAACCACGCTTACTAATACCAGTGCCGGCTCATGGGATATTTTTGTTGCCCGATATGACAAAATAAGCGGTGCGCTTGTCTCCGGTCAAGCGTTTTCTATTGGCAGCACGGGCAATGATTTTGGCTTTGCTATTGCCTATAACGGTACATCGGGACACGCCATTGCCGGAACATTTGGCGGGACGATGGATTTCGACCCGTCGGCAGGTGTCGCCAATCGTACCCTTGTCGGCGGGACGGGAGATGCCTTTGTTGCACGCTATGATGCGTCGGGAAATTTTCTCTGGGCGGGCGGCATTGGCAGCGCAAATAATGACGAAGGGCGGTGCGTTGCTATCAATACCACTGATGAAGTCATTATTGGCGGCAGACTTTCGGGCATGGCAGATTTTGACCCTTCGGTCGCAGTTGTGAATCGTACCCCGATTGGCACCGAAGATTGGTTTCTTGCTCGGTACACCAATCCTCCGCCCGCACCCCTCGTCGTTCCCGCTTCGCTCTCTCCCCTGCGCAATGTAAACACCGCACTACCAACAGACAATATTATCGTACCTTTCGACCAAAACATGAGCGCACCAACGCTCACCGCCTCGCAAATCCGTGTTCATGGTACAATGCGTGGCTATCGTTCCGGTGGAGGTACAGTATTTACACCTGCTGCATCGCAAGTAACGGTCGATCCTGCAAGTGATTTTCTGCGCAATGAAATTATTTCCGTCAGCGTGACCAATGCCCAAAGTACGGCGGGCGCGAACAATCGCCCCTTTGTTTATCAATTCCGTACCGGAGTAGCCACGGGACCGGGGCTGAATCCTGCCGAATTTCATCTTTCGCAAATCACGCACTCTGTAACGTCATTTCCCAGAGGGGCTGCGACAGCAGATGTTGATAATGACGGTGATGTTGATATTATTGAAATGAGCGGTAACGGTGGGATGAACGGTACGATACAAATTCTTACTAACGCCGGTAATGGTATATTTACTGTGGGAGCTAACGTTACGATTGGGATAAACCCACAAGCATTTGTTGTTGGGGATATAGATAATGACGGTGATGTGGACATACTTGTTGCTAACGCCGATGCTACGGTATCGGTGGTTAGAAACGGGACTATTGGCGCACCGGGTACATTTGCTATTGTCTCCACACTGACAGCTGTTGCAGGAGCTACTTCAATGCGTAGTGTAGCAATTGCAGATGTGAATGCTGATGGTAATCTTGATTGTATTTTTGCGATTGATGCTCCTAGTACAAGTGTGCAGATTTTCTTGGGCGATGGATTGGGAGCTTTTGCTCATCATTCCACAACCGCTTTATCCGGCGATCCGACCGAACTTACGACCGGAGACGTAGATAATGATGGTGATATTGACATCGTTGCGGGGAACTATTTTAACAGTCGTGTACAAGTTGTCACGAATAATGGTATGGGTAACTTTACTTCGATAGGCTTCCGCACCCTCCATGCAAATCCGGGAGAAGTCGAGCTTGCTGATATGAATGGTGACGGTATTCTTGATATTATCGTCGGACAACAATCAGGAGGAACGACTGTTGCTATATGCTTGGGAGTAGGAAATGGGACATTTAATGCACCAACGCCATTAACGGCGGGAACAAATCCTGCAAGCGTTTATATTGGTAATTTTGATGGTATGAATGGTTTGGATATAGCCGTTGCTAATAGAGTTTCAGACGATATTTCTATCTTCTTAAATAACGGTTCCGGAGTATTTTCTCCTGCGCCCGTTACTCCGGTAGTGAGTGTTGGTGGAACGTGGCTACCGGTTGCTATTGTTGGGGGGGATTTTGATGGCGATGGAGACCTTGATATTGCCACTGCGAATAACTCGGCATCGAGAGTAAGTGTATTTTTCAATACTCTCGCGCCAACCGTTCAAAATAATATTCATCCCTATACTGCTCTTGTACCTGTTGTTCCGGCACGCAATGTCAATAATGCGGCACTGGCGACAAATCTTGATATACCGTTCTCACAGAATGTTCGTGCTGCATCGGTTATTGCCACAAACTTTCGCGTTTGGGGTGGATTTACAGGGCGGAAAAACAGCACCTTGAGCGCGGCTGGAGCTACTGTGACAGTAAATCCGACCATTGATTTTCGTCGGGGCGAACAGGTCATGGTGAGTGTAACGAATGCCCAAAGCAGTATCGGCGTAAGGATGCGTCCGTTTGTGTACGGCTTCCGCACGGCTGCGGGCGCGGGTCCGGCGCGGCTTGTCAATACCGCTACATCGGGCGTCGGCAATAACTTTTTGTGGCTTCTTGCGGGTGACATAACCGGCGACGGTAATCCCGACATCATTGGTACAGCAGGCTCTTTGTATGTCTATGCCGGCGACGGTGCGGGGAATTTTGCCGCTCCGACCACGCACGGCGCGAGTACGGGCAATCGCCGTCTTGCTTGCACGGGCGATTTCAACAATGACGGACGCTTGGATGTCATTTCGGCGATATTGTTCGGCGGAGTGGATGTGTTTTTGAACACGGGCAGTGCCTTACCGGCAGCGGCAACTTCGACCATTGCGGTGGGCGGCTCGGCATTCGCGTTGTGTGTAGCAGATTTTAACGCGGATGGGAATATGGACTTTGCGGTAACGGATTATTTTGCCGGCACGGTGCGCATTGCCTTCGGGAACGGCGCGGGTGCATTTCCGGTCGTGAGTGGAGCGATAGCCCTCGGCACGGCAAATGCCAGCGGTCTCAAAGCGGGCGATGTGGATAACGACGGCGACATCGACATTATCGCAGGTAATTTTGCGGTGACAAACAATTTCCACGTTCTATGGAATGACGGTATGGGGAATTTCACGATTACCCAAACGCTGACGGTCGGCAACGCTTTGGGAGATCTTGCGGATATTGACGGGAACGGCGGATTGGATGCAGCGGTGTCGGACGTTGCAACAGGGAACGTGACTATTCTGCGGAATCCGGGCACGGGAACGTTCACGGCGGACCCGGCAATAACGGGTTTGTCGGCAAATGCTATCGATGCTTTGTTTGTCGATATGGACGGCGTGAACGGCGTAGATCTTGTTGTGGATGGAAAAATTTATCTCAATAACGGTTCGGGAAGTTTTACGCTGTTTTCCTCGGACGGACAAACGGCGACATATTCTCAGGCGGCAGCGGATTTCGACAACGACGGTGATATAGACATTGTGAGCGATCGCGATTCGCAGCCGTGGTTCTTGTGGAAAAATGCCGTTGTGATGACAGTATTGGGCAACGTTCCGCCATACAATCCGCGTCCGACGACTGCGCCGCTGATGAACACGATGAATGTCGGCACGCCCGCAGGTTCCCCCGTGAAAGTTTCGACGAACATTGACATTACGTTCTCGCAAAATGTTACGGCGGCAACTTTGACTGACCCGACAGCGCGGAATGTGATGAAAGTATTTGGAACGACCTCACGCGGGTATCGTTCCGGTCAAGGATTCGGCGGTGCAGGGGCAACGATGACCTTTACAACGACGGCGAATTTCAATCCGGGTGAACAGGTATGGGTGAGCGTAACAAATGCACAATCGACGGCTGGGGCATTCACCCGTCCGTTTGTGATGGGCTTTCGCACAGCGGCGGGCGCTGGTCCGGCGACTTTCTACCCTTCGCACACCCTTGCCAAACTTGACAATAACGCTTTTGCATCTTGCGAAGTCGGCGACCTCGATAACGATGGTGATTTGGACATTGTTTCGACCAATGCCGCAGGATTGGCTGTACATCGACAAACAGGTGTCAATACAGGCGTCTTCACACTTTCCTCAGCGTTTGGATGGGGTGCGGGTTCGGGTGCGCAAGCGCGAAATATCAAGCTCGCCGATGTGAATAATGACGGTAATCTTGATGCGGTTGCGGTCAATGCGTCAGCTCCGTGTGCTCTTGTGGTCTGGATTGGTGATGGTGCGGGCGGTTTCGGTACGGCTGCTGCGTACACGTTTACGGGGGGCTCGAACACAGGCAGCTTAAGCCTCGCCGACGTAGATGCCGACGGTGACCTTGACGCTATTTCGGGAGATTTTGCGGCAAATTCTTTACACGTGATGCTCAATAACGGAAGCGGCGCGTTCACGACTGCACCCGGCTCACCCTTTGCCACAGGCGCAACGTCCATTACCAATACCGCCGTTGGCGATGTGGATAATGACGGCGATATTGACGTTTGTATGGTCAGTGCTACAAGGCTTTTTGTCATGCTCAATAATGGTGTGGGACGTTTTGCATCGGTAATAGGTTCGCCCTTTGCAATTGGTGCAGGCAATTCAATGATTGCTCTTGGCGACATTAACGGCGACGGCTTCCTTGATGCAATTTTTGGCGATGGCGCAACAGTTCACGCACGTCTCAATAATGGAAGTGGCACAGTGTGGACGGCTTCAACGGGTTCGCCGTACGCTGTCGGAACAAATGCCCGCTCTTTACTTGCGGATGTGAATGGCGACGGCAGACTGGATATTGTTGCGTTAGGGCAAGCGGGGTCTACGCCGACGCATGTTCTCTTGAACGGCGGCGGATTAAATCCGAATTTTACGCCTATTGCAGGCAGTCCCTTTGCACGAGAAGCAGGAAGTACTGCTGCTGCTGCCGTTCCCTGCACGGTCGGAGATATGGACGGCGACGGTGACCTTGATATTATCTACGTTACTGATACGCCCGCGAATGTTACCATCCTCAAAAACGGCACACAGCCTCTAGTTACGGTGGTCGCACCGCCGCGCAACGGCAACACGACGATGACCAATCCGAACATCGCTGCCACGAATGCATCTGTAACGGTGAATTTTTCCACGAATATCACCACGAACACCTATTCCGTTCCGCCTGCACAGCGACTGTTTCAAGTGCATGGTGGTTTTACAGGCAGCCGCACACGGGCTTCAGGTTTTGCGCCGAATGGCATATACTCCGGTGGTGCTGCCACGATGACCTTTACACCATCGGCAAACTTCCGCCCGGGCGAACTTGTGAGCGTCACAGTAACCAATGCTTCCAGTAGTGTTACTGCGCCGAATAACAGTGTGGGGATTCGTACTCGTCCGTTTGTGTTTGATTACCGCGTGGCGGCGGGCATGGGACCAGCAAACTTTAGCGTCCCGGCGCTCGGCTCACCTTTTGGAGCGGGAGCGGCAGCACGTTCCGCTGCTTTTGGTGATGTGGACGGCGATGGCGACCTTGACATCGCAACGGCGAACCAAACTGGCACCAATGTTACGGTGTTAGCAAATAATGGCTCGGGTTCCTACACCGCGATAGCAGGTTCACCTTTCGCAGTGGGAGGAGCACTCCGATCTCTTGTCTTTGGTGATGTAGATAGGGATGGCGACCTCGACCTCGTCATTACACGGATTGGTCTCGCTAGCGTTGTCGTTCTTTTGAACAATGGCTCAGGTTCATTTACTACTTCAGCAATCGGCTCTCCCTTTACGGTTGGCACAAGTCCCTGGTATGTAGCATTGGGCGATGTGGACGGCGACGGCGACCTCGACCTGGCAACCGCAAATAACGGAAGTAATGACGTTACGTTATTGCTGAACAACGGTGTCGGCACATTCACTCCGGCACCTGGCTCGCCTATTTCCCTAGGCAGCACGGGTGCAAGCGGCATAGATTTTGGCGACGTGGACGGCGACGGTGATCTCGACTTTGCAGTAGCGAACAACGGTAGCACCAACGTCGCGGTCTTGCTGAATAACGGTACGGGTTTGTACGCTCCGGCAGTTGGCTCGCCGTTTACCGTTGGCACCAGTCCGCGCTCGGTAACCTTCGGCGACGTGGACGGCGACGGCGACCTTGATATCGCAACAACGAATCAAACAAGCAATGATGTTACGGTACTGCTGAATAACGGTGCGGGTTCATATTCGCCTTCCCTGGGTTCGCCCTTTGCCGCAGGAACACAACCAATTTTCCTTGCCTTTGGCGATGTGGACGGCGACGGCGACCTCGACCTGGCAACGGCGAACCAAAGTAGCAACAATCTAGCGGTGTTGCTCAATAATGGTGCCGGGACGTTCGCGGCGGCGGCAAACTCACCATTTGCGGCAGGCACTCAACCCAATTCAGTCGCCTTTGGCGATGTGGACGGCGACGGCGACCTCGACCTGACAGCGGCAAATAATGGCAGTAACAATGTAACGGTGTTGTTTAATCAAGTTGCTCCCACAAAGTATTACTATCAATCCGGCGACGCGGGCTTGCCGTCGAGCTGGAACTCTTTGCCGTGGGGTGGGGGCGTTGCTGCTAGTTCGTTTAATAGCCCCGCAACTGATTTCTACGTGATGGGTGGTGGTGCATCAACAACTGCAACGGTTAATACATCCTTCACGCTCGGTGCGAACGTCAGCCTCCACGTAACAACGCCGTCCGTGCTGGCATTGAACGGCGGCGTAACCATTACCAACAATGGCTTTGTAAATATCTCTGGTGCAACGGTTGCTGGGGCGGCGCTTCGACTTTCGGGAACTGCTTCTATTACAGGCAATCCTGTACAATACTGGGGAACAACTGCTACGCTGGAATATGCGGGAACAGTTGCTCGCAACACAAGTGCAGTCGAATTTCCCGGACCAATGCCCGGCTCAGTAACAATCAACAATACCGGTGGCGTAACTCTCCACGCGAATAGGCAGATAAATGGTACTTTCACGATGCAATCGGGAGTATTTACCGTTGAGCCTCGATCATTACAACTGAATGGAACTGCAAATTTTAACGGCGGAACGATTGGTGGTGGAACGCTTACTGATTTTATCATTACCGGAAGTGGTAACTTGAATGGTGCGATGCTAACCACGGGCGGTTTAGAAAACTTGACAATGCAACGCGCCGGTGCAAGGCTCATACTTGGAAACGCACTTTCACTCTCGAACACAGGAACGCTCACACTGACGCAAGGTTACATTCAAACAACGGCAACAAATCTTCTTTCGCTCACAAACACTGCTCCAACGGCTGTTTCCGGTGGTAGTGTTACTTCTCACGTTATAGGACCACTAAACCGCTCTGTTCCTGCGGCTGGAGGCATCTATAGTTTTCCTATCGGCGGCGGTACGACACTGAATTACCTCCCCGTACAATTAAATGCCGGTGTAAATGTTGGTGCGGCGACTGTAGAAATTGAGCCTTTTTTCAGCGTTCCTCCTGCTCCGGCGGTGGCGGCAGGATTAATTGCAAGCCTTAGCGGAAATGAGTATTGGCGCGTTGCTGTTGGGGGAAATTCTATTCCGAATGCGTTTCTGGATTTTACCCGCTCTACTCCCGCCTTAGTTCCGGGAACAAGCCGTTTGGGTGTCGCATCGGCTGCTAACGGTACATACAATGGTATTGCCAGCACAGTTGTTATACCAACAATCCGCAATACAGCAGCTTTTGCGCCACTTGCTATTGGAACACAATTTTTTACCGTTGGTGCCGCGGCTGCACCGCCTGTGGTAACAGCAGTACTGCCTACGCGCAATAATCCTGCGGCATCGCCGCTCAATACACCGATAGACATCACATTTTCACAAACATTGGTTGCACCAACGGCGACCGCTCGTACATGGGGCAGTATGACAGGGCGTTTACCGCTCACACTTGGGCAAGCAGGAAATATAGTAACGCTGTCGGGAACAGATTTCAAACCGGGCGAAAAAATTCAAACGACAGTAATGACGGCGAATAGTAGTGCCGGGGCGATGGTTCTGCCGCATGTCTATGAATTTCGTGCAAGACCCGCGGGCGGCACAGGAAACTTCATTGATGCACGTCGGTATCCGACTCCGACAGCAACAGGCGCGTTGAATGTGGTCATGGGAGAATTTGACGGTAGTCCGGGATTGGACATGGCAGTTTCGGCAGGAAATTCTGTACGGATTTATCGTAACGATGGTACAGGTAAATTTTCTTCACTGGGATTTCTGCCCGTGGATGTAACAGTTGGAGCGGCTGCCTTTGGCATGGGAACAGGGGATTTTGATAACGATGGCGACCTTGATATTATGGTAAATTGCCAAGGCGCAGGACAAGTCTGGATGGTGCGCAATGACGGTGGTGGAGCATTTACGCCGCAAAACAAAGTAGCGTCGACAGGCTATTTACGACTTGTTGTAGCGGATTTCGATGGCGATGGTGATCTTGATTTTGCGAATAATTTGAACGGTTTTGGAGCGGTTCGTTTGTACCTTAATGACGGTACACCTGCTGCAAACTTTAGTGCTGGAGCGGTTATTACGATTAACGATATTGTGGGCTTAGAGGTTGCCGACCTTGATAACGATGGTGATATGGATATTCTTATGGGAGATGACATTGGAGGACAGATTCAGTATGCCTTAAATAATGGTGATGGTACGTTTGCCGCATCAGTACCTATTGGTAGTGTCGGTAATATCTATAACCTACAAACAGGTGATGTGAACGCTGACGGTTTTGTTGATATTCTCAATACGAATACCGTGGGCAATCAGATTTTTCTGCGTGTGCGTACTGCGCCACTAACATACGGACTTACTACATTTACACTTCCGGGGTCAGCGCGCTTTATTACACGCTTGGATGATATTGATGGCGATGGCGATCTTGATATTATTGCCGTGACTACCGATCAGACTTCAATGAATTATGCTAATCTGTACATTTTGAAAAATGATGGCGCAGGGAATTTTACAATGTTTTCCTCAAATCGTCTTGTCGGCTCTACTTCGACAGAACTCGGCATTTTTGCCGCCGGCGACCTTGACGGCGACGGCGATATAGACCTTGCCATACCAAAGTTTTATGATAATCAACTTGCTGTTCTTTTGAACCAAAATCCTGCGCTGATGGTAACAGGCATTGTTCCTGCAATAAATACCGTCTCAGCAGTAGAGCCGGTGAGTATCACCCCAACATTTAACATAGCAGTCACAGCTGCAACGGCAACGCTTGGCGGTTCGCAAATTCGTGTTTTAGGGAATATGTCTGCATCGCGGAATATTGGTGGTGGTGGTCTGTGGGGTGGTTTAACCTTCTTACCGAATAATATTCCTACACGCACGACCAGATTTTTCCCAGGTGAGAAAGTAGATGTTATCGTTACCACTTCTGCTACCACCGCACCAAATAGCATACTACCGATGACGACGGGTACCGTACGACAGTTCACGGTTCGTGCCGCGACAGGACCCGGCATTTTTCAAGCGCTTCCGGCTATCACACTCGGCGGGACAAGCCCCAGAACGCCCGTCCTTGCTGATTTGAACGTTGGTACTCCGGGCGATAATGACCTTGCTTTTACAGACCTCGCAGGTAATCGCATTGGTGTCATGGCAAATTTGGGCGGCGGCAATTTCGGTGTACCGGCATATTTCACCACCGGAGTCGGCACACAGCCCAACGGTATGGCTGCGGGCGATTTCGATAATGATGGCGATATAGATTTGACAACGGCAAATTTCGGCGATGGTACGATCACCGTCTTGCGCAATAATGGAAGCGGAAATTTCGGTATAACGAGCAACCACATCGCCGGAGCACAACCACAAGGAATCTGCGTTGGAGACTTTAACGCTGACGGCTGGCTGGATATTGCCTCGGCAAATGCTTTTGCCGGAAGTGTGTCGGTACTGCTGAATAACGGTGTGGGCGGCTTTCCGGTTGCTGCGGTGAGCATTACCGGCTTTGGCTCTATTCACGGTATTGATGCTGCCGATGCGGATAATGACGGTGATATAGATATTGTCGTAACGGGTCCCTCGGCATTTACGCGAGTTCTGCGGAATAACGGACTTGGGGGATTCCCCACAATCACAACGCTCAATCTTTCTACCACCCCGCGCACGGTGCGCTTTGCCGATATCAACGGTGATGGTTGGAATGATATTGTGGAAGACCGCGATGGGCAAGTCGGTATCTATCTGAACGATGGCATGGGCGGCTTTCCTGTAAATAGTTCTGTTCCGTTAAATGGCGTGATTAGTGCTGCGGGGATGGCAGTGGGCGATGTGGACGGTATAAACGGTTTGGATATTGTCAATGGCAACAGCCGTATTCTCAATGATGGTTCTGGTACTTTTGGTGCGGCACTTCTGCATACCGGTGCAACGCCGACCTACGGTAATCGGGGGGCGCTTGCTGATATTGATGGCGACGGCGACCTCGACCTTGTTGGTGCTGATGCTACGGCATTTGAGATTAGAGTCTTTTTGAATCAAAATGCGCCCACTCGTGCTGGCTTCGGCAATGCGCTGAGTTTTAGCGGTGTCTTTGCTAACACACAAGATGTGTCGGTAACCAATCCGGCATTTCTTTCGCCGGTCATGACGATGGAGGCGTGGATTCGCCCAACATGGAATACCTTTGCTCCCGGCACGAATCCTTGTATTCTTTCTATTCGTGATGCCGTCGGACCAACAACTATGTATAGTTTTCATCTACGTCATGATCGTGGTGCTTTCCTCATGTGGAATCACAGTACTCTTCTTTCCCTACCCTTTGCGTTTGCCCAAAATCAGTGGTATCATATTGCCGTCAGCCTCACGGGTGCTGTGGCAACGGTGTTTGTTGATGGCATTTCCATTGGAAGTGTTCCCTACACCGCGGGTCCGGCATCAGGTGGCGTTCATATTGGTTGGTCGCTGGCTGCGAGTGAGCCTTGGCAAGGCGAAATAGATGATGTGCGGCTCTGGAACATTGCTCTGCCCCAATCTACGGTGAATATCTTCAAGGGTGTGGAAATAACTCCATCGCACCCCAATTGGTCAAATTTGCTGGGTTATTGGAAATTTAATGAGTATAGTGGAATACTGGCAAACGATGCATCAGGTAATGGTCGTAACGCTACTATTTCCGGCACGCCTGTTCCGACGGTCGTTCAAAGCCTTGCTCCGATAAGTATGGTTGCCGATCCGATATTGGGCGCAAGCTCCTCTGTGCTGCTTCCTGCAACAGTTTCGGTAGGCAGCCCTACCTTCACATTGATTGCACCAACGCCCACCCTCGGCACGAATCTTCTGACACCGCCGAATACATTAACGTTTACCAATCTCACCAGTCCGATTACTCTTAACCAAACCGATACGTTTACTTATCGTGCCTCTGGCGGTGCTACCACAGACGATAAAATTGTGACCATACGTTATCGTCCGCGAGTAACAGCTTCTTCACAGGTTGTTGTTCCGAACGTACCGACGATGTTAAATCCACCGGTGGTTACAGGCGGCACTGGACCCCTGACGTATTTGTGGTCTCCGGCAACATCATTAAGTACAACAAATGTAGCCTCGCCAATTTTTAATGGACCTACGTCGCAGTCTTACACTGTAACGGTAACAGATGCCTATGGATTTTCGGAGACGGTTGTTAATGCCGTAACGGTGACAATTGTGAGTGCAGATTACTATTTCACCGGCGGCGATGCGTCGAATCCCGCAAATTGGCGTGATAACTATGGTACGGGTTTATCGGCTCCAAATTTCTTAACCAATGGTACCCGTTTTTATGTCATGGGCAATACGAATGGCATTTCGTCAACTGTTGCTACTATGTTCAATAACATGACACTCGGCACTGGAGTCGAGCTTATAATCAATTCTCCGGCAACTTTTGCCGTCGGTGATGGTACAACACTGGTCAATGCTGGAACAATTCGGGTTCGTGGTAATGCTTCTACCGGAGCAACATTTCAAATCATTGGTAATCCAATGCTAAACGGAACACCACTTGTGTATGACGGTGCGAGGTCATCTGTCCGCTATTCCGGTACAAATGTCTTGCGTACTGCATCTCCCTTTGAATTCCCCTCAACAATGCTCGGGACAGTCGAAATCGAGGAGAATGTCACGGTAT
>ERZ1066127.44-NODE-44-length-90153-cov-17.437202_pt1 | contig 90153 bp, 63 predicted proteins | sample MGYA00382774_ERZ1066127 | MGnify/ENA primary metagenome ERZ1066127 (study PRJEB33369, sample SAMEA5778357) | biofilm metagenome | biome: Industrial cooling water; feature: Water cooling tower basin; material: Biofilm | place: United Arab Emirates | collected...
GGATTCTTGAACTTTCAAAGAACTTTCTTCAACTAAATGTGTACGGTGATGAATCAAAAAAACACAACTTTGCATAAGCACGATGATTTTTTCTCGCTTTTTCGGACTTTTTTGTATTTTTGCATCGCTATGCTAATTTAGTTAGCAGTTTGATAATGTATCTGCCATAAACTCTCGGCAACGACATGAGATTGATACATTGACGACATACATTCTCGTCCTTCCCAACGTTCTCCCGCATGAAGCATTAGGCTACGCCGTATTTTCTTCCCTCATTTACACTTGCCTTCGGTGTAAATGGTCTTGTTTGTTTCACTCAAACTCTTTTTGCTCTATGATGAATCCATTGCGTGGCGCTCTTCGCCTTGCTGTATTGACTTTTGGCATACTTTCGGTAATAACAATTGCTTCGGCGCAGGCGCAGGTACGTGTAAGTAATTGGCAAACCTATTCTTCCATGCTCAATGTAAAGTCCGTAGCGCATGATCGCTTGGGGAACGTTTGGGCAGCGACTTCCGGCGGTGTTTTCGCATACAATCTCCAAACCCGCACCGCACGGGAGTTTCGGAATATCAATGCGCTTTTCGGACTCGATATTACTGCTATTGCGGTTAATTCTACCGACGGCACGGTCTATGCGGGAGGTTTTAACGGGGCGCTCAATATCTACGACGGACAAAATTGGTCGCTTGTGCCGGACATTCTCACCGCAACACTTTCGCGAAAGCAAATCAACGGCTTTCTTTTTTACAATGACCTCGTTTTTATTGCCGGAGATTTTGGTCTCACCGTCTTCGACCCACGTCGCCGTGTCTTTACCGAAACCGTTCAACGCTTCGCAAGTCTGCAACCGGGTGGCGCTGTTCGACAATTGCTTATCGCTCAAAACCGCCTTTGGGCAGCAACGGAAAATGGCGTTGTTTCAGCACCGCTCGGCTTACGCACTTACGCTAATCCCGCTTCATGGACAGTGCACCCGATTGGCAGCCCCACTAATACCAACAACAACACTGTCGCCATTGCCGAAGCACAAGGTTTGCTTTTCGCCGCACAAGACCGCAGCGTTTGGCGCTTGCGCAATATGAGTTTTGATTCACTCGCCTTGTCATTTGAGGAAAACATTCGGGGCTTGGCTTCAGTACAAAACCAACTATTCATAGCTACGGAAAATGCGCTCTGGAACGCTTCCCGCCAGACCATCAATGCCAACGCGATGACGATTAACTCGCTCAGCACGATTGACAGCGCGGGACAGCGCCGTTTGGTCGTCAATACCCGACAAGGCTTCGCTCTTTGGCGCGACGGACAAACGCCGCTTATCCAACTCAATTCTCCCGTAGATAACCGCTTCCGCTCTATCACCGTTGATACCAAAGGGCGCGTTTGGTGCGTGTCGGGTTCGGGCAATGCGTCAGCCATTCCGAATGACGGCACAGCAACAGGAATTTCCATGCTTCAAGACAGTGCTTGGCGCACCTTTACAAGCCAGCGTACAGCAGGTATGCCGAGTAATGCCTATTATCAAGTGGATGCACAGCCTAACGGCACAGTGTGGGCTTCGAGTTATGGAGCAGGAACGCTTCTTATTGAACCGGATATGAATTTTCGCCTTACCGTCTTGAATACAACAAACGGCATTAGCGCTTCTGTCGGTACGGAATTTTCTGTCTTGGGGCAAGTCCAAACTGATACTCGTACCAACACGGCGTGGTTTCCCAATCTCCAGACCGGTAACGATCAAGTTCTTGTTTCGCGCACGGCGCAAGGTGCTGTGCGGGGTTTCAGCCGTATTGGTCTTTCGGAAAAGCGCTATCACTTTATGGCAATTGACCGCTCCGGCACGAAATGGCTTGCGACATGGCGCGGCAATCAGATGTTAGCCTTTAATGAACGTGGTACACCCGACAACACCAGTGATGACATTTGGTTTCCGGTTCCCACAGACCCCTTGAATCAAGGACAAAGTTGTATTGCCGTAGATAACGACGATAGGCTGTGGGTAGGCACCGCACAAGCAATGTTTACCATTATCAATCCCAGCTTTGTTTTAACTCAGCCAAGCGGTCAGCGTCTTATCGTGGACAAACCCCGTAAATTACAAGACCAAACGTATAATGCCGTCGCCGTTGATGCGCTGAATTACAAGTGGTTTGGGACAAATAGCGGCGTGATTGTGTATGACAGCAACCGCGATACCATAGTAGCCCGCTTTACAACAGACAATTCCCCACTCGCAAGTAATACCGTCCTCTCCATTGCGATTGACAATAACAACGGACGCATCTACTTTGGCACAGATAACGGCTTGTCAGCCGCAACAACACTTGCCGTCCGCCCAAACACTGATTTTTCCACGATGCGCTGTTATCCGCAGCCTTTTGTGCCGAGTCAAGACAACGAGATGGTGATAGACGGCTTGGCAGAAGGTACGCAAGTCAAGATTACGACTGTGGATGGTTTGCTTATTCGCGCCTTCCCGACGGGCAACTCACGCACTGTTGTTTGGGATGGTTTGAATGATAGCGGTCAGCCCGTACAAAGCGGTGTATATCTCATTTCCGCCTATTCCGATAACGTCGGTGCAAATGCGGTTATCAAAGCAATGGTTATTCAGCGCTAAGATTCAAGGCTGAGGTTAGACTTCGCCGTTTTTCTTCGATAATTTTTGCATATTTGCAGTATTGCTTCACCCGTTCTGTGTGGATAAAGCGCAGAACGGGAATTTTTTATATGACTTTTGAATGAGTTCGGCATGATGGATTCTATCGAATTTTGGACAACGTGTTCAGTAAACGGCATTGTTCTTGACCGCAAACAAATGGAAAATATTGACCGCTTTCATAATGAATTACGAATCTGGAATGAGCGGATTAACATGATTTCGCGGCAGGATATGGATAATATCTACGAGCGTCATATTCTCCATTCCCTGACTATTCTCAAATATGCGACCATTGCTCCCAAGGCACGATGTATTGACGTTGGCACAGGCGGAGGATTCCCCGGAATACCGCTTAAAATCGCCCTGCCGGAAATTTCGATGCTACTGGTTGATTCCATTGCAAAAAAATCCAAAACTGCCGGAATGTTTGCCCAGCACACAGGTTTGCGCAATATCTCCGCAAAAACCGTGCGCGCCGAAGCACTTGCCGACACTAAAGAATTTCAATCGGCATTTGATGTCGTTACAGCCCGCGCCGTTGCACCGCTTGTACAGCTTGTTTCTTGGGTAGAAAGGCTCTTGAAACCCGGCGCACAAATGCTCTTTTTGAAAGGTGGAAATTTAGAAGCAGAAATCACCGAAGCGAAGAAAAAATTTCCCGGATTAAGCGTCGAAGAGCATTTAATAGACCTTACAGGCTCATCGTGGTTCAAAGAACAAGAGAAAAAATTGCTTATTTGCCGCCTGTCTCATGCTGTAAAGCAGTAGTTGAGCCAGCATCAAACCACAATATATCAACATCATACGGGGGAAAGTTATGACAACACGCGCAGAAGGAACATTCGATGTTCGGCTAAATCCACAGCCGCTTACACACAGCTACGAAAACAATCTCCTTGCTCGCCTTAGCATTGATAAAACCTTGCACGGCGACATTGTCGGTACAACGACGGGCGAAATGTTAAGCGCCCAGACCGACACAAAAGGTTCTGCCGGATATGTAGCGATAGAAAAAGTCAGCGCCACCCTACACGGTCGGAAAGGAACATTCGTCCTTATGCACGTCGGAACGCTCCAGCGCGGAGCATCTTCGCTGTCGGTGCGCGTTGTCCCTGATTCCGGTACGGATGAACTTGTCGGTCTGCATGGAACGTTCAACATCATTATCGAAAATGGCAAACACTTCTACACATTTGACTACGGCTTTGAAGAATGAAAACACGAGAACTAAAGAAGCCAAGAAGTTATTCTGACTATACCCTTGAGCATTTGCAAGTGCTTTGCGGAATACAGAATACGCAACAACGCCTTAACCTACATAGGCAAGATATTGAGCCTTCGGCATGGCTTCAAGCAGCTCTTGAGAAAAGTATGCTTATATCATCAAACTCCGAAAAAGCGAAGTCTGAGTTTGTGATTGCACCTATTCTTATGGAATTAGCAGCACGTAACGAGCAACGCTTTCGGTGCTTTTCCGGTAATACCCTTGACGTTGATAAAAGTCGTGCCTTACGCGGACGCTGCGACTTTTTGCTCACGCGAAACTTTTCTGCAAATATTTCCGCTCCCATTATTGCAATTTTTGAAGCAAAGGACGATAACATTGACCACTGGTACGGTCAATGCGGTGCAGAAATGTTGGCAGCAAGGATATTTAACGAAGAGCGTAATGAACCGATTTCCATTATTCACGGCGCTGTTACCAATGGTCATACATGGCGTTTTCTCCGCTTAGAAGATTCGCTACTGACCATTGATACCGAACTTTATACAACGGATTATATCGCCAAACTCCTCGGCACGTTGCAGTATTTGATTGATTTTTACCACCAATAATTTCCGTTCAAAAACTATGCAAAACCCTGAACCATACAAACCGCAGCACAATATCCGCATCGTTACAGCCGCGTCGCTTTTTGACGGACACGATGCCGCTATCAACATCATGCGCCGTATTATTCAAGCGACAGGCGCGGAAGTCATTCATCTGGGGCATAATCGTTCGGTGGGAGAAATTGTTGATGCCGCGATTCAAGAAGACGTACAATCGGTCGCCATTACAAGCTATCAAGGCGGTCATAACGAATTTTTCAAATATATGCGCGATTTGCTGACCGAGCGTGGAGCGCCGCATATCAAGATTTTCGGTGGAGGCGGCGGAACAATTTTGCCGGAGGAAATTGATGATTTACACAAATACGGCATAAACCGCATTTATTCCCCCGAAGATGGTCGTACAATGGGCTTGCAAGGAATGATTAACGACCTTGTACAACAATCGGATTTTTCACCCGCCGACATATCCAAAGGACAAGAACGACATCTCATAAATCAGCTCAAAAACAACGGTGTTCCTGCATTAGCACGGCTTTTGACGATGATTGAATTGAATGCCGTCGGCACGGAGACGATTGATAGCCTTCGCTCGACTGCGGAGCAAATTTCTACGCCGATTCTTGGCATTACAGGAACAGGCGGAGCGGGCAAATCTTCGCTGACGGACGAACTTGTCCGGCGTTTTCTTATGGATTTTCCCGATAAGCGCATCGCCATTCTCTCTATTGATCCCTCGAAACGCAAGACCGGGGGCGCTCTTTTAGGCGACCGCATTCGGATGAACGCGATTCATAACCCACGAGTATTTATGCGCTCGGTAGCAACGCGCCAATCCAATGCTGCCATTAGTACAAGCATCAGCGCTATGCTTCCGGCTGTGAAATGTGCGGGATATGACCTTATCATTGTTGAAACAGCAGGCATTGGTCAAAGTGGCTCAGAAATTACCGATATTGCCAATGTTTCCTTGTATGTGATGACACCGGAATTTGGCGCAGCCACACAGTTGGAAAAAATTGACATGATTGATTATGCCGATGTGATTGCGCTCAATAAATTTGACAAAGCAGGCGCTTTGGATGCGCTCCGTGATGTAAAAAAACAATTTCAACGCGCAAGAGGGCTTTGGAATACAAAACCGGAAGAAATGCCTGTTTATGGCACGATGGCTTCACAGTTCAACGATCCGGGGATGAATACACTTTACCGAAAATTGATGGATACGATCGCCGCAAAGACAGGAACGGCTTTGCATTCCGGCTTTGACATTTCCAAAGAAATGAGCAAAAAAATCTATATTATTCCGCCGAATCGCACGCGGTATCTCGCTGAAATTGCTGATGAACACGACCGTTACAAAAAGCATACCGCCGAGCAAGTGCGCCTTGCGCGACGATTATACCAAGTACAAGGCACACTTGATGTGCTGAATGAGTCATAAATACTCACCCTTGATGTTTCTTCATTATTACATTCTTCACCACATTGCCCGTGAAATCAACGCTCTTGCAGGAATGTTCTTAACAGAATGTTTCACGCAAGAGCGCAATACTCTTCATTGTGTCTTTGAAAGCGGACGAGAAACACGGACATTGGAAATCCAACTCGACAGCCGCGCAGGAGCTATATTCCTACGACCGGAATTTCACCGCGCACGAAAAAACACGGTAGATATATTTCCCGAACTTATCGGGCGGACGCTGCAAAGCGCTTCTGTTCTGCAAGACGAAAGAGTAATTGTTCTTTCATTACCGCCCTACACACTACATTGCATCGTATTCGCAGGTTGGAATGCAGCCGCAGAGCGTTCTTCAGCTAATGCTTTGGTTACAGTACACGACCAGCACCATCCATCCGAACAGCGTATTATTGCGGCTTTTCGTTCACCCCAAGACCTTGCGGGTAAGGTATTTCATTTCAACACCGTTTCTCCCCCAACTCCGCAGGAAATCATACCGGAAACATCACTTGAGGAAGTTATCGAGGGAAACGGTCTCTTGCTCGGTTCATTCTACACGCAAGAGGTGATGCGGCGGCTGTACAAAGAACAACCACAGAGAACAGCGCTATCTGCTCGGCTCACGGCAACACCGGAGAATATCCAATCTGCCAAACGTATTGCAGAGGCAATTCGCCACGAATGTCTGGAAACCAGAGAGTTTTTTCTTCTACGAGGCACAGACAATAAACTTTTGATTTCGCTTCTTCGTCCTACCAATGTTGCTTCGCCAAAAGACGAGACGTACACCATTGAACGCACATTTTCGTCTGCAAGCGAGGCAGTGCGCTTCAGTTTGGCGACAGCGCACCGCGAGGCACGGTTTCACACTCTTTGGACAAAAGCTGAAGCACAGTGTAAAAAGATGCTCGCCAAAGCCGAGCGCGCTTTACGCGCCATTGAGCAAGATACCGAAGGCGCAAAACGCGCACAAGAACGGCAACTTTGGGCGGAAATACTCTTGTCGCAACCCAATTTTCAGCAAAAAGGTTTGAATGAAATAGAATTGGAAGATTGGAGTGGTGAACCGCTAACGATTCGGCTACAACCCGCATTATCACTCCGTGAAAATGCCGAAGAATATTTTCAAAAAGCCTCTGCTGCCAGAGCAACACTCAAAAAACGCGAACAACGTCGCAAACAGCAGCAAACTATCATACAGCACAATACTCAAGCATTAGAGCGCCTACGGAATGTTCATTCCGAGCAAGAATTGGAGCAATGGATGGCATCACACGGACAATCGAACAAAAGCGCTTCTCTTTTAGGCACTGATCGAAGTTCTCAACAAAACTCGGACAACCGTAAAACAGCGCGCTTCCGTGAGTTTCCTCTCAGCAACGATTATACGCTCTATGTCGGAAAAACGGCTGCGGACAATGATGAACTGACACTACGCTTTGCTAAGCCTAATGATTATTGGTTTCACGCCAGAGGTGTTCCCGGTTCGCACGCTGTTTTGCGCGGTTCAAGCAAAGACAAAAAGCCGCCGAAGGATATTCTTGAACAGGCTGCATCAATCGCCGCATATTTCTCGAAAGCCCGCAATGCGAAGTTATCGCCCGTGGCATACACACAAAAAAAGTATGTTCGCAAACCCAAAGGAGCAGCCGTCGGCGCAGTTATCATCGAACGAGAAGAAGTTGTTATGGTACGTCCGAATCTCCCAGCAGGCTCCCTAGCTTCAGATACTGATGAAACCTAGGTTTGATAATATTTCCTTTAGGAAACTGACGCTGTTACGGAATTTTATGCTTCTGAATTTCCCGTAATTTGCTATTTTAATCTGCACAATCATTCATTCTGTTAAAAAATTCACCGCTTGTGAAATCTGTGCATTGTACAACGTCGAATAAGCACCATTGAATGTTTTCTCAACTGCGTCCAGCTATGCAGCAATTCGTCACTATACTACATACTCTTTTTATCCCGAACATAGCTCAACGGCTTGTTTGTTGGTTTTGTGTACTTATTGTGTGCATGACATTCTCGACCCGCACCATTTATGCCCAACTTTTAGACACTGCACAATTAAATGCTCTTGAAACATTTACGTCGTTAGACGATGCGGTCAAAAATGCCGACAAAGTACAGAAACTGGACTTGAGTGGTTTGCAAATGGAGGAATTTCCGGCAAAGATTGACAAACTCGTTAATCTCCGTGTCCTACTTTTGGACGCAAACCGAATTAAAAGTATTCCTTCAACAATTAACAAACTGACGAAACTTCAAGTTCTGAGCGTCAAATCGAATCTTCTCGAAATCTTCCCGCGTGAAGTAACTAAACTGACGTCACTGCAAACACTCAATTTAGGACAAAATCAAATTCCGGCTTTACCGAGTGATTTAGGACTATTGCTGGAATTACAAACACTGAATTTACAAAGTAATACACTGACTTCATTGCCGCCAGATATTGGCAAACTTGGCAAATTATCGGTCTTGGATGTCAGTAACAACCAACTTTCCTCTCTACCAACCGAACTTGGTCAAGCCACAGCGCTTGAATATCTTGATGCCAGCAGGAATCGTATTAGTGCTATCGGTGCTGAAATTGCTTCATGGACAAAACTAAAAGTCTTCGCACTTGAAGGAAATCAATTGAAAACCCTGCCTGCGGAACTTGGCAAACTCACAGCGTTACAACGTCTTGAATTAAGCACAAATCAAATTGAAGCGATTGGTTCTGAGATTGGTGCTTTAACACAATTACAGGTTTTACGGCTTGTCGGCAATGCTCTAACAGCATTACCGATAGAGATTGGTAAATTAACCTCACTTGTACAATTTGATTTGAACAGTAACCCACTTGCAGCGCTGCCGAAAGAAATAGGGAATTTGGTGAATTTACAAATACTAGAACTTGGTAGTTGCAAACTAGCTGAAGTTCCCCCCACGCTCGGAAATCTTACTCGATTAGAAAAATTATCCCTTAACGGCAATCAATTAACAACGATGCCACCGGAAATCGGGAAACTCGTTAATTTACAGCGCCTTACGCTTAACGGCAATCAAATTACGATGCTGCCACCCGACATTGGCAATTTGACCAAACTCCAAAGCCTCAACATTAGCAATAATCGCCTCACGACCTTACCACCTGATATTGGTAAAGTTGTCAACCTCCAGATGCTCAATGCTACACGAAATCAGATTGCAAGCCTTCCACCGGACATGAGTAAGTTAGCTAATTTGCAAAAATTCCATATTGCCGACAATAAACTCACATCATTGCCAGGCGGTATGTCTGATTTAACAGATTTGCAAGAAATTAATCTTGCTCGAAATAAAGAACTCACGCGACTACCTGATATGCTCCGATTATCGCGCCTGAAAAAATTGGATATTTTGGAAACCAAAGTGTCAAAAAATGATATTGGCTTGCTGATTAAGTTGCTTCCAAATACGGAAATTAAATATTCCGACCAGCAATAACACCATACCAACACAGTATCCATACGGTATTTGAATAATCTTTGTTTTCCATTTCTTTCAACTTTTACAATTCCTCAACGCTATGTTTACCGGACTTGTCGAGGAAATTGGTACGATACGCTCTATGCGTCCGCAAGGAAAGGGCTTTCGTATTTCTGTTGCATCACATACCGTTGTTCAAGATTTAAAAATAGACGATTCTGTTAGTATTAACGGTGCGTGCCAGACTGTTGTACGATGCGACAATTCTTCCTTTGATGTGGAGGCGGTAGAAGAAACAGTTTTGAAAACAACTCTTGGTTCATTCCAACCCGGTAAACGTGTGAATCTGGAACGTGCGTTGGCTTTGGGCGCAAGGCTCGGTGGTCATCTTGTGCAAGGACACGTGGATACTCGCGGTATAGTACGCGCTATTCAAGAGCAGCAAACAAGCTGGCTTCTTAATATTGAGTTCCCATCTGAATACACCCGATATATTGTTCCGGTCGGCTCCATCTGTATTGACGGCGTAAGTTTGACGGCAGCACGAGTAGAACAGAACACGTTTACCGTTGCCATTATACCCCATACGTGGGGACATACGACCTTAAACACTTTATCCGTCGGCAGTCGTGTCAATCTTGAATTTGACATTATTGGTAAATATGTTGAACGGATGATGTTGTATGGTCATTCGCCGCAATCCGATGCAAAGTCTCATACAATCTCACCCTCGCCGTCATCTCACATCGGAATTACTGAAACGTGGCTCACAAGTATGGGATATTAACGCGGCTTGTGTTTACACAGCCTGTGTTTACACGGCTTTTCCTTTCATGCCTCCCACAGAAAATACGGAATCATCATCTCACTTTTACCACTTTCCATCAAGATTTTATGCGCTCTTCCAAGGTAGACAGCTATAAAGGCTTTGCAATTGCGCTGTGCATTATGATTGGATGGCTTGTACATTTAATCTTTGCTTTATCGCAAGATGCCTTTGCACTTCATCCTTTGCAAAGTGCATTACATCTTCTTGTACAAACATTTCTTTTTACAGGACTGTTTATTACCGCTCACGACGCTATGCATGGCGCTGTTTGCAGACATTATCGCAGAATCAACCATTTTTTGGGTCTTACTTCAGTGCGCTTATACGCACTCTTTTCGTACAAAAAACTTTGGAATAAACATTGGGAACATCACCGTCATGTCGCCACGCCATATGCAGACCCCGATTTTCACGACGGCATCCATAAAGGCTTTATACGGTGGTATCTGCATTTTTTGATGAATTATATCGGTTGGCAGCAAATCGTCGGCATGGCGTTGATATTCAATATCTTTTTACACCTTTTCCATATTCCTATTCAAAGCCTGCTTCTTTTTTGGGTGCTGCCTTCGCTTCTCAGCACTATACAATTATTTTACTTTGGGACGTATTTGCCGCATAAAGAACCGAATCCAAGCGCCTCAGATGGCGGCTATACGAATCGCCACCGTTCACAAACAAATAATTTCAGCGTTTGGCTTTCGTTTTTAACGTGTTATCATTTTGGCTATCATTACGAACACCACGAGTTTCCGGCAACACCTTGGTGGAAGTTACCGGAAAAACATAGAGAGATATTTCAGCAATCCGCATAAATCTGTAAAGTTTGCGGCGGAAAAACGACCAAACCCAAAGAGCATATTTTGCGTATTATGAGCAAACAATTTGTCCTACTGTGTTTTTCCTGACATTATGCACATTCTCATCATTGGTAACGGTGTAGCGGGCACAACCGCAGCACGAACTATCCGTAAACTTAGTAATCATCGTATTACCGTTGTTTCCAGCGAAAGTGAATATTTTTTTTCGCGGACGGCGTTGATGTATATTTACATGGGGCATCTCACCTTTGAACAAACCAAACCCTACGAAGATTGGTTTTGGAAAAAAAACCGTATTGATCTCGTACATGACCATGTTATTGGCATTAATACCGACCAAAAACACATCATCCTGCAATCAGGACAAAAACTTGATTATGATAAACTGATTCTTGCCACAGGTTCGCGTCCACGCAAATTTGGTTGGAAAGGTCAGGATTTACGCGGTGTTCAAGGCTTATATTCGTTACAAGACCTTCAAATGATGATAGCCCAAACAAACCATATCAAAAGAGCAGTAATTGTCGGTGGTGGTCTTATTGGCGTAGAAACAGCAGAAATGTTGTATTCACGCAAAATCCCCACAACGTTTCTTGTGCGCGAAGCACGATATTGGAATACAGTACTGCCGGATGAAGAATCAGCAATAATTACTGATCATATTCGAGAACATCCTTCAATAGACCTTCGCCTCAATACAGAATTACGTGAAATTTTAGATGACGGCACAGGTGCTGTGCGCGGTATCATTACTAGTTCCGGCGAAGAAATTCCCTGCGAATTTGTTGCATTAACTGTTGGAGTTGAGCCAAACACAGATATTGTGCAAACAACAAACATCGCAACACAGCGTGGTATTCTTGTGAATGAATTTTTTGAAGCGGTTGATACACCAGATGTCTATGCTATCGGCGATTGCGCTGAAATGCGATTTGCAAACGGCTCTACGCCAAATCGTGTTGAACCGTTGTGGTATGCGGCGAAAGCTCATGGCGAAAGCGTTGCAAGAAATATCTGCCAAAATCGCCAAGCCTACAACCGCGGAGTATTCTTCAACTCCGCTAAATTTTTCGATATTGAATATCAAACCTATGGCACAGTTCAAGCAAAACGCAATGCCAACGAGGATACTCTCGTCTGGTACGATACCAAGAACAAGCGTCTTCTTCGGATTGTTTTTGAAAACGACGGCTCCCGAAAAGTACTCGGTTTTAATGTCTTAGGAATTCGTTACAGACAAAATGTATGCTCGGCATGGATAGAACGCGGAGCAAGTCTTGAAGAGGTACTAAAAAATCTTCGTGCAGCAAATTTCGATCCTGAATTTGCACCACAGTACGAATCTTTTCTTATTGCAGAATATAACCGCAAAATAGCACAGAATCTTGTATAGGGATAACAATGACATTGATGAAGAAAGAATACAACGAAGAGAGCATGAAAAAAAACACAAGGAAATGTATATTTGTAAACTTCTTATAACCTTGTATCGTCATTAGTCGAGGTTACGTATTCTGTTATTTTTTCTGTGAACAAACCCTCACTTTCATGGACTTTTCTCGTTGTATTAAGTCGTTGCTGGTCTCAGTATTTTGTTGTAGCCTCGTTTCAGCCCGTGCACAAGACCTCTTTTCCCCTTCCACCGAAGCTAATGTAACAACACAGTCGAGAATCGGGTGGCGTATTTTGCCTGTACCAAGTTATGCACCGGAAACATCGCTTGCACTCACTATTGGCGGTCTGCACTATTTTGGTCAGCCGGACGGCGATTCTACAAGCCGTTTGAACCAACTATTCGGTGGTATTCAATACACGTTACGCAATCAATTTATTGTCAGTGTCCTGCCGGAACTGTACTTTAACCATGAAAATATCAGAATTTTCGGACAATTTGAGGTCTCGCGTTTTCCCGATTTTTTTTACGGCATAGGCAACAATCTCCCCGAAAGCAACCGCGAAGCGTTCACAATTTTCCGTGCTGCGGCAATCGGTAGCATTTGGTTTAGTCTGAATGGTCAGGGTATCCGCAATGGAATTAACGCGGGACTACGATTCGATTTTGATTATCAAAATATCATTGAACGTCAAAAGGGTGGTCTTCTGGAACGCGAGGGCGCAAATGCTATTACTGGTCGCTCCGGCGGACTGTTAGCGGGAATAGGGCTTGCGGCTAATTACGATACACGGGATGTAGCAGTTTGTCCACGTGAAGGGGGATTGGTGGATTTACGCGTTGTCCCGTACACGCGGTTTTTGGGTAGTAATTTTGAAGCATGGCGTGGAACACTTGATGTTCACAAGTATTTCACATTCAATACCCCTACACCAGAAGACAACGGCTTTTCTCATACACTCGCTATACAATGGTTTACTGATGTTACCGCAGGGGATATTCCATTTTTTCGTATGGGGCTTTTGGGGCAAAATATTAGCGGCGTTGCGATTGCACGAGGATATTTTGGTGGGCGTTTTCGGGATAAAGTTTTAAGCCATATTCAAACAGAATATCGTTTTCCGATTTGGTGGCGCTTCGGGGGGGTACTGTTTGCCGGCACAGGGAATGTAGCAGAAACTCCGGCAGCATTTGACGTTACCACTCTTAAACACAGTATTGGCGCAGGCTTGCGATTTGCACTTGTCCCGGAAGAACGTATCAATTTGCGTATTGATGTTGGATATGGATTTGCTACGCAATCGTTTTTTCCGTATGTTTCCTTTACCGAAGCCTTTTAGTTTTGCGTACGACTTGAATTCAAGCGGTCTTTCATTTAACCCAAATTTATACAATCTATTTGTGGGAAATTTTTGTTTGTCATACACAAACCTGTGCTTCATTCTGCGTGAAATAAGAGAGCTTCCGTACAACATCAGTAACTAAGAAACACCACTGCTCGGCATTGAAGGGGCGGGCAGCATTTTTTATTTTTTGTTCAGGAGGGATCGTATGAAAAAACTATTGAAGTATCTAGGTATTGCTATCGGAGGAATAGCCTTACTTGCCGCATTGGTGGGATTATACATCTACAAAAGTGACTTCCCCGAATATCCCGTAAGTGTTCCAACGGTGAAGATAGAATCCACGCCGGAGCGGGTTCAGCGTGGACACAAACTCGCTATGATGCTCTGTGTGGAATGTCACCAAAACGCCGAAACCAAGCAAATCACAGGGCGATTGATGTATGATTTACCGGCTGAATTTGGCGTTGCCTATACTAAAAACATTACGCAGCACCCGACAAAAGGTATTGGTTCGTGGACTGACGGAGAACTGCTCTATATGCTACGCACTGGTGTTCACCCGAAAACTTCCCATATTGTGCCGTTGTATATGATTCGCCTTCCCGGGATGGCAGATGAAGATATTGCCTCTATTATTGCATGGCTGCGCTCCTCTGACCCGCTCGTGCAGCCCTTAGCCGTAGATAATCGCGTGTCGGAACCGTCTTTTTTGACGAAGTTTCTGATGCGGGCAGTAGTAAAGCCATTTCCTTTTCCCTCGGAAAAAATTCCTCTTCCTGATTCAACCGATAAAATCGCGCTTGGAAAATATCTCGTGCGGAATTTAGGCTGTAATGATTGCCATGCAGCCGATGTAACAAAGGTCAATCCGATGGAAATAGAGAAAACAGCCGGATTCCTCGGTGGTGGAAGCAATTGGACAGACGTGAATCGCAAAGTGTTGTATTCATCCAATATCACCTTCGACAAAGAAACAGGCATCGGATCTTGGTCTGAAGCGGATTTCCGCAAAGCAATGCACGAAGGTATTCGTCCCGACGGCTCGACATTTCGTTATCCAATGGAACGAAAACCGTTATTGACGGAGCATGAAATCAATGCAATGTATGCTTACCTCCAGACTGTTCCTCATCTCAAAAACCCACGCAAACCTGCTGAAGAATATGTTCTTCCGGCAAATGCGTCCGCAGGAATGAAAGTCTATTACAACTATGGTTGCCAGCGCTGTCATGGAGAAAGCGGCTTAGGTATTGGAGATTTACGCCAAGCCGACAAAAAATATCCCGATGATGAAACCCTGATTGATGTTATTAAACACACCAGCAAATACTATCCCGAAACAGTGATGATTCAGTGGGATGGAATTATCAAAGAAAATGAATACCAGCCGCTTGCTGCTTATGTGCGGGAATTAGGCAAAAAAGCAGGTGCAAAGGTGCAATAAGCACAAAACGCAATCAGCAAGCCAATGTACAGCGAAAGAAAGGGCAAATGAAAATTTTGCCCTTTATTCGCTTGAAAAATATGTAGATTGGTACTCGAATACCAAATAGCAAATCTATCAATCGGAAAGGATACTATCATGGCAAAAGCAGAACGCATCAGCGAAGAACAACTTCATTCTTTTTTAGAAAAAGTACCGCATTGGAAACGCAATGGGAATATGATTGTCAGACTTTACGAGTTCCCAACATTCCTTGCTGCGATAGGCTTTATGAATGCTGTGGCTATTTGTGCAGAGGTCGCCCAACACCATCCCGATATACTGATTTATTCATGGAATAAAGTCAAAATCAGCATTGCAACCCATGAAAAAGGCGGTTTAACCGAACAAGATTTCGACTTAGCCGCTCAAATAGACGCAATTCGCGCATAATACCGCACCTTTCTCTTCACCTTTGAACGATTATGCCCGAAACGCAAGACTTTTACAAGCACCTCAAGCCTATTGACAATTTTATTGCCATTGCTAATCCCGAAGCATATCAGCCTTTGCCGAATGATTGGCTTGTCGTCATTACCGATGTCGTAAATTCTACACAAGCAATCGAAGCCGGAAAATACAAAGATGTCAATACTGCCGGCGGCTTGGCGGCTATTGCCGTAGCAAACGCACTAGGCGGCATTGAATTTCCATTCATCTTTGGCGGCGATGGTGTAACGATGCTGCTTCCTGAAAACCAGCGTACACAAGCCTTAGATGCTCTGGCAGGCACACGTTCACTGTGCAAAACGATGTTTGACTTGGATTTACGGGTGGGAATTGTGCCAATGAGTGTGATTAAAAACCAAGGTGCAAGTATTCATCTGGCAAAATTGCGTCTTTCGGAAAAAGCACAGCAAGCAATGATGATTGGTCAGGGCTTGGAAATTGCGGAAATATTGATCAAAAACCCTCAGTTTGCTGATTCTTACTTACTTCCTTCATCGTACCGTCCCACTCAAGAAGCAGATTTCAAAGGCTATATTTGCTCTTGGTTGGATATTCCCAGCCCTCGTGGAGAAACAGTCAGTCTTATCGTCAAAATCCTTGAAAATGACACGGAACAAACCGAGCGCCGCTTAAAAGAAATACTTCAAATGATCCATCGACTTTGCGGCACAGAACAAGAACATCACCCATTGTCAATGGCAAATCTTGCCGTATCTGCAAGCCTTGATGCCGCGCGCCGAAACGCATTAGTTCTGCATCACGCCAAAAAAGATTTCTCGTATTGGTGGGATTTCCTGAGCATTTTTGTTCGGGACACCGTATTAAAGCTCATCCCACGCTCACAAAGCGATTTTGCACGAAAAAGCATTATGAGTGATGCTGATTTTCGCAAATTCGATGGAGCATTAAAAATGGTTCTTTCCTGCCCCCCCGAAAGCCGAACAAACCTTGTGCAGTATTTGGAAACACTTGCCAAGCAAAGAATAATAGCCTTCGGTATCCATGTCTCAGACAGAGCAATTATGACGTGCCTCCTTCAATCTCCAACAGGGCATATCCACTTTATTGATGCCGCCGATGGTGGTTATACAATTGCTGCCAAGCAACTCAAGCAACAATTACAAGCCTTACAAAACTCATAATTATACTCTGTTCTTTTCTCTTGATTATCCTTGTTTTTCCCCGTGCTGTCCCGTAAATTACGCCCCAATTGAAACAACAATATTCCTTCTTCTTTTTTCGGGAGACAGCGTTTATGCGGCGTTCAGGACTTTTTTCCAATACCGTTTTTTCGGCATCGTATCAAACATTTTTTGCTGCGCTTGCACTGATACTGATAAATGCTTGCTCCGGCGGCAATGACCTCGCTATTACGAGCAAGAATTTCGATGGTCAAATTGACCTTCAGCAAAATTTAGTCCTAGAATTTTCCCATCCGCTTGTTGCGGATTCGCTCCTGAACGTTTGGGACACGACTTCTTACGTAAAATTCACGCCACAGGTAAAAGGCTCGTTCAAATGGACTTCGCCCACAACGCTTGTATTTTCGCCGTCTTCGGGCTTCCGTGCTTCTACCGATTACCAAGCCGAACTCACTGATGCGCTTTTACAAAATGCCGCCAAGCGAGAACAGAAGCGAGTTTCCTTGCCTTCGGAGCGAGCTATCAACTTCCACACACCGTATCTCACACTCCAAAGTGCTGATGCTGCTTGGGTTCGTACTGGTGATGCTGCGGTTAGTGCTGGTGCCGGACTTGCTGAAACTTCGGTAGAACTCCGTATTACCTTACCTTTCAATTATAATGTTGCCCCTGAAGCACTCAAAGAACGTCTTCAAATATCGCTTGACGGAAAAACGCTACCCTTTACGCTCAAGAATACACAGCCAGCACAAACACTTGCCGTAAACGTCCAAGCAACGAAGCAGGACGGCGGAAAGCAGCTTCAAATCACGATTGCCAAGGGCTTGCGTTGTGTAGAAAGCGAATGGGCAACAAACGAAGATACCAAACAAACACTCACCGTACCGCTTCCCGACGAATTCAAAATCACCTCTGTTACCAGCGATTATGACGACGACAACCCAATCATCCGCATTCAAACCTCACAGAGCCTCTTTGACGATAATGCACGACAGTTCGTCAATGTGCTGCCGCAACCCAAAGGCTTTACCGTAGAAACTGTAGAAACGGGCATTATCGTACGCGGTGCATTTCAGCCCGATTCAGCATATCAACTCACGGTCAGCAAGGGTTTACGAGGTCTTTTTGGGAATGAACTGAGCAATGATTTTATCCAAACGGTCAATTTCGGGACACTTGTACCAACAATTAAATTTACCGACTCTGAAGCAATGTATCTTTCAACGCTCGGCGCGAAAAATATTGCTGTGGACATCTCTAATGTCGCCAAAGTCGAGGTGATTGTCGAAAAAGTGTACGAGAATAATCTCCTTGCATACAACCGTAACGGCGGTAAAACCTACGACGGCGAATTCGACCAAGCAACCGATCAATACAACTCTTGGGAAGATTATATGCGGGTTGACGATTACGGCGACCCTGTGTTCAAGAAAGTCATTGATACAAAAACACTTCCAAAGGCAAACGGAAAGTATTTGCTCAATCTGGATTTTCAAGACAAACTTGCGGGAAAAGGTCTCTACATCGTGCGTGTTATTTCAACCGACCAAAAATGGCTCCGCGACAGCCGTATGATTGCTATTTCGGACATTGGGTTAATTGCTAAACTCAGTGACGAAGCAATGTTTGTCGCGGCAAATTCCCTCAAAACTGCAGAGCCGATCCCTTCCGCCGAAATCCGCGTCATTTCTCGTCATAACCAAATCATTGCCAAAGGCGAAACCGATAAAGATGGTATCGTAAAACTTCAGAATCTGCGTAGTAGCACACCCGGCAGTGCACCAGCGATTGTTACGGCAACAGCCAATGGAGAAACCACGTATTTGCTCTTAAACTACACGATGGTCGAAACTTCCCGCTACGATGTGGGCGGTTTGCAGGAGAATGCATCGGGTTTGCAGGCGTTTATCTACGGCGACCGCAATATGTATCGCCCCGGCGAAACCGTTCATTTTAACGTCGTGGTGCGGAATTTAGATTGGTCGCCCGCAGCAAAACAGCCCGTGAAAATCAAAATTGTCCTGCCGACGGGCAAGGATTATACCGTGATGAAGCGCACACTGAACGACGAAGGTGCAGTCGAGAGCAGCCTTGCTATGCCCGCTTCTGCCATGACGGGCGGCTATGTGATTGAGGTCTATACGATGAATGATGTGCTGCTGGCTTCGGAGCGGCTCAATATCGAAGAATTTCTCCCTGACCGCATCTCCGTTACGATGGGCTTATCGGCTGAAACTATCCGCCCCGGAAACACGCTGAACATCACGGCAACGGCGCTGAATCTTTTCGGACCGCCCGCAGCAGGACGTAATTACCGTGCAGAGCTATATCTGAAACGCCGGCTTTTCAACGCAAAGGGCTTTGAAAAATACAACTTCGCGCTGCAAAGCGCCGGAAATAATAGTTCTGCAAGACGTTCTGCAAGCTACGGTGAGGATAATGTTGATTCCTCGCCGATGGAACCACTGTCCCGCGAAGGTGTAACGAGCGCGGAAGGAACATTGCAGGAGAACATCGAAATTCCCGCAAATTACCGCGACATCGGCTTACTGCAAGGTTCAGCGATTGTTACAGTTTTCGATGAAAACGGTCGCCCTGTCGTGCGCATGAAACCCTTTACCGTGCCGACACAGGAAGTTTTTTACGGCATTCAATCCATTGACCGTTACCAAACCACGCGCCAATCCTTACAAATACCACTTGTGGCAGTGGATGTAAACGGGAAATCTCTCAGCAATGTGCAAGCCTTGGTAAGGGTTGTACGGCATAATTGGGTAACGGTGCTGGAACGTGACCCGTACAATTCCACGCGCTACCGCTACGTCTCGCAAAAGCAGGAAATTACTGAACTTGAGCGCACCATGACCATTAGCGGCGGTGCGACTTCGCTGGCATTCACGCCCCGAACATCAGGTGAATACGAGGTTCGCGTAACCAAGCCCGGTGTAAGCAGTTACGTGAGCGAGTTTTTCTACGCCTACGGCTGGGGCGACACACAAGCATCATCGTTTGAGGTCAGCAAAGAAGGGGAAATCACGATTGAGAGCGAAAAAACCACGTACCAAAGCGGCGAAACCGCTAAACTCCTCTTCAAAACACCGTTTGCGGGGAAATTGCTCGTAACGGTGGAGCGGAGCGGCGTTCTCGACCATTACACGTTGCAGACCGACCAAAAATCCGCGAAACTCGACCTCAAAATCAAGGACGAATTTACGCCCAATGTCTATGTCGCCGCGACGCTCATTAAGCCTTTGGACGACGGCGCAATGCCGCTTACAATCGCCTACGGCTATCATCCGCTCAAGGTTGAGAAAGCAGGAACAAAGCTGCCTGTGAGCATCACGGTTTCGGAGCAATCTCGCTCTAAAATGAAGCAAACAATCACGGTACAAACGGGCGAATCCGATGCAGAGCTGACGGTTGCGGTTGTGGATGAAGGTATTTTGCAACTGAAAAATTACCAAACACCCGACCCTTACGGCTATTTTTACCAGAAACGCGCTCTGCAAGTGGCTTCGCACTCGGTATACCCGCTTCTCTTCCCTGATGTTCGCCCCAAATCAAGCGCTGCGGGTGATGCCGCTCTTGCAAACCGCATCAATCCTTTCACCAATAAGCGCGTAAAACTTGTGGCACTTTGGAGCGGTTTGGCAAAAGCAAATGGTGGTAAATTCACTTATACGATTGACGTACCCGAATTTTCCGGCGCACTGCGCGTGATGGCGGTCGCGTACAAGGGGAATAAATTCGGCTCGGCTGAAAAAACGATGCGTGTCGCTGACCCGATTGTGATTTCAAGCGGTTTGCCGCGCTTCCTCAGCCCGGGCGATGAGGCGCTTGTTCCCGTAACGCTCACCAACACGACACAGCGTGAGGCAAGCGCACAAGTGCAGGTCTGGGGCGAAGGCGCGGTGGGCGTTGCGGACGGAAATCAAAGCATTTCCATTCCCGCAAACAGCGAAAAACGGCTCTTTGTCAAAGTTGGTACACGCGGCATTGGGACAGGTGCGGTGAGCGTTCAGGTGAGCGCTTTGGGTGAGAAATTCTCCGAAAAAACCGATATGACGGTGCGCCCCGTTGCGGGGTTGGTAAAATACTCCGGTTCGGGCAGTATGAAAGCCGGAGAGACGCAGAATTTCAGTCTCGCGGGGAGCTTCATGCAAGGCACGGCGCGAGGGCGCTTGGTGGTAAGCAAATCGCCGATTGCGCAGTTCACCAAAAATCTGAATTACGTCTTGCAATATCCCTACGGTTGCGTGGAACAGACCGTTTCAAGCGCTTTCCCGCAGATTTATGCGGGAGATTTAGCAAAATCGCTGAATCAAAGTATCGCTCAAAGCGGTGGCACGGCTCAAGCAACGGCGAATGTTCAGGAAGCCATCCGCAAACTCGCTTCCATGCAACTTTACAACGGTAGTTTAAGCTATTGGCAGGGCGGCACGGAAGAAAGCTGGTTCGGCACTGCCTACGGCGCACATTTCCTTGCCGAAGCACAAAAAGCGGGTTATGAGGTGAGCGATCAGTTTTTAAGCCGTTTACAGGGCTATTTATCGAAAAAAGTCAAAGAACGCAATTACGAAAACTACGGCTATTACGACCGAGGGGCGCAATACCGCACGAGAACTGTTCCGGCAAAGACAATTTTCTACTCGCTCTATGTGCTGGCACTGGCGAATAAAGCCGATTTTGCAACGATGAATTTCTACAAAGCCAACAAAGATTCGCTGGCGCTGGATTCGCGGTATTTGCTGGCAACCGCATATTTCCTTGCGGGCGACAAAGCAAGCTATCGCAGTCTGCTTCCGAAGGCATTTGACGGAGAGAAGGCTGTGAGCAGTTTCGGCGGCAGTTTCTATTCCTACGTCCGCGACGAGGCAATTTCGCTTTCGGCGCTCATGGATGCAGAACCCGAAAACCCACAAATCGGCATTATGACAAAACACCTCTCTGAACAGCTTAAAACCTCGCGTTATCTCAGCACACAAGAAAACGGCATGGCACTTGTCGCACTCGGAAAAATTGCGAAACGCGCGGCTGCAAGCGACGTAAAAGCGACGATTACAAGCGGCGGTCAGAAGATTGCCGATTTTACGGGCGCGGATGTTGTACTCAAAGATAATCTTGCCGGAAAGCAAGTATCTATCGCATCAAGCGGCACAGGCACGTTGTATTATTTCTGGGACACCGAAGGCTTGAGTGCTGACGGCTCGTTCCCGCAAGAAGATAGCTTCCTTCAGGTGCGTAGGACATTTTTAACACGTTCCGGACAGCCGCTTTCGCCGGAAAACATTCAGCAAAATGATTTGGTCGTGGTCAAAATCTCGCTTGCTTCAACGAATAAAGCTGTCGTGGAAAATGTTGTGATAACTGATATGCTTCCGGCGGGCTTAGAGATTGAAAACCCACGCGTGGGCGCAGTTCCCGAACTCGGCTGGATAAAAGACAGCTCCGAACCTGATAATATGGACATCCGCGACGACCGCATTAACTTCTTTGCTCGCGCCGAAGGCACAGTGCGGCATTATTACTATCTCGCACGGGCAGTGTCGAAGGGTACCTTTAGACTTGGTCCCGTGAGTGCTGATGCGATGTATAACGGTGAGTATCATTCCTACAACGGCGCAGGAACAGTGCGGATTTCGGAACGTGGGGTTTCGCCGCAGTAAATCAATACAAAATCAACAAAAAGCCCCGCAAGTTCTTCATTACACGCTTGCGGGGCTTTTTTATCATTTTTTCCTATCGCCTTTGCATAAACTGTTTTCCGGCTAACTGCCGTACATAGCCCTTAAACTCTAATTGCAATAACAGCACAAGCAAATCTTGAACAGCCAAATTTGTTTTCGCGGAAAGTGTTTCGATATGTACAGGGTCGCCACTATTTAATTCGTTGTAAATTGCCTGCTCAATTTTATCTAGTTCAGGAAGTGCTTCAGAGACTGCTTTTTGCGGATCGCCTTCACGAAGCAACCCCAAAGTTTGCAGCATATCCTGGGGCGTGAGCGTAAGGTGCGCTTGTGAGCGCTGAATGAGCATATTTGCTCCTTTGCTGCGTTCAGAATAGATGCGCCCCGGAACGGCAAAAAGTTCGCGGTTTTGGTCAATCGTGAATTGCGCAGTAATCAGCGAACCGCCCTTTTCACCACTTTCTACAACGAGCGTTCCTTGAGCAACACCGCTTATGATGCGATTTCGACGGGGAAAGTTTGCCGGTTGCGCCGGAACACCACAAGGATACTCACTAAGAATAGCGCCTTGTTCACTAATTTCTCGTGCGAGATTACTCGCTGTACCGGAGTTTATCTTATCAATACCGCTTGCAATAACAGCGTAGGTAATTCCGCTATTTTTAACGGCTGCTTTATGCGCATAGGTGTCAATCCCCGTTGCCAAGCCGCTTACGACCACAACTCCCGAAGCAACCAAGGCTTCTGCATACTGTTCAGCGACCATTTTCCCGTAATCCGTGCAATGGCGCGTTCCGACAATGGCAATAGCAGCAGCATCAGGCGCTTGTAAGCGCCCGCGTACATACAGTAAGGTAGGAGGGTAAAAAATTTCTTTGAGTAAAGCGGGATATTCTTCGTCCCAATACGACACGATTTGCACAGAATTTTCTTCACAAAGAACAAGCTGTTTTTCTGCAGCTTCCAGAAGATTTGACGATGACCGTGAAAAAAGTGTGTCGTTTCCCAAGCGTACTTTTTGAAGTTCCGGCGGAGCGGCTTGCAATAATGCCTCTAAAGAAGCATATTGTTCCACCAACCCACGCAAATCCACCGCTCGCATACGCGGCACGAGCGAAAGCGCAAGAACTTCTTCGAGAGTCCAATGATGAGGAAGCGGCATAGATACAGCGTTTTATCGGGCTACGGTAAGCGGTAATCCGTTGTGTGATTCATCATCTTCGTCATTTCTCCTTTGCCTTTGCGCGGCGTGCTTTTTGGGACACTATTTTGCTCAGTGCGTTCTACGTCAAAAATTCCTGTCGGGCAAAAACTGACAATCAATATCAATGCTGCTGCAAACCCCACAGCCATACGTTTTGTGTCTAGTGGCTCCTCATCGTCCACTTCGGGGTGTTCAATACGAATAAAAAAGCGCAAAATCACCGCCCACAGCACCCAACCACTCCATGATTGGTAAAATGCCGGAAAATAAGTGTGCAACAGGTTTAAGGGGGGCAATAACAACGATTGGAAAAATGTGTACAAAGAATCAGGCGAATCAAACATAATCCGGCTGTGAACATAGCTAAGGAGCGAACCCAAGCCCATTACCGCAATACACCACCAGACAATACGACCAATTCGCGCCTGTCCGTGGGAAAACATCGCGTGCGCGATATGCCCACCGTCCAACTGTCCGATAGGCAGAAGATTCATTGCCGTAACAAATAACCCGAACCAGCCAACGCACAAAAATGGATAATGATAAATCTCGTTCATCGGCGGAAGCCAACCATCCGGATTTGCGAAAATGCTTTCCAACCAAGAATACAAGAGCGTTCCGCCAAAATGCAAGCCGTAATCAGGGATTGCACCGCCAAATTGACGATATTCGGGGTGGATTTGAAAAAGGAATTCTTGCGACGGCAAGGTCATAAAGCCAATGACAAGGAAAATCACGCACATTACAAAGCCCGCAATCGGACCGGCAACACCAATATCAAATAGCGCCTTGCGGCTCATTATCGGGCTTTGCGTCCGAATCACTGCGCCTGCTGTACCAAACGGTAAAAACAACGGCGGGACGGGGATAAAATAGGGTAACGTCGCATCTACACGGTGATATTTCGCCGCAAAATAATGCCCGAATTCGTGTGAAGCCAAAAATGTGAGTATCAGCAACGAATACTGAATACCGCTTGCCCACGTCGTTACTTCCAAAAAATTCTGCCCAGCCCATGCAGCGCCAGCCATGAGTGTCGAAAATAACGTCAAAATAAAGAGTCCGAGCGGCAGCACCCACGAACTACGCCGCCGTGCGTATTCATATTCGGGAGAAGTGTAGTTTTGCTGCGGAGGTTGAAGATTTGTATAGCCCATTGATGTATTTGCAGATAGAGCGATTTGTTCACAAAAAAAAGACGAGCGCCAAATATGGCGCGGTACCGTAGAAATTGGTTCACAGCATAAATAACGCACAAGTGGCAAAAAAATTATTGCTCCTTGTGCGTTACCCATAATTCGTCATAAAAAAGCGCCCGTTTAGAGCGGTATATTCCCGTGTTTTTTCTTGGGGTTTGTATCAACTTTTGTTTCCAGAATTTTGAGAGCGTGAATCAGCCGTTTACGTGTTTCATGCGGCATGATTACGTCGTCAATAAAACCGCGTTCAGCCGCTTCGTAAGGATTGCAGAATTTTTCATTATACTCTGCTTCCATTCTCGCCAAAAGCGCAGCGCGTTCATCTTCCGGCGATTTTTGGACTTCTTTTGCATGGAGAATTTCAACTGCACCTTTTGCGCCCATAACCGCAATTTCGGCTGTGGGCCAAGCAAAATTAAAATCGCCTCGAATATGCTTCGAGTTCATCACGTCGTATGCACCGCCGTATGCCTTGCGGGTAATGACCGTCACTTTTGGTACGGTTGCCTCACAAAACGCATATAGCAATTTCGCACCATGACGAATAATTCCGCGCCATTCTTGGTCTGTGCCGGGCAAAAATCCCGGTACGTCTTCAAACACAACCAATGGGATATTAAACGCATCGCAAAAGCGCACAAAACGACCACCTTTGACGCTACTTGCAAGATCCAGCACACCTGCCATCACTGCTGGTTGATTTGCGACAATTCCGACAGGCTTACCATCAAGCGTCGCATACCCAACGACCAAACTCGGCGCAAAATCTGCATGAACCTCAAAGAAATCACCTTCATCCACAACTTCACGAATGACATCTTTAATATCGTAGGGTTTATTAGGGTTGTCGGGAACAATCGTATCAAGTTTATAGCACAGGCGCTGCGGCTTGTCGCTCGTGGGCTTGTACGGAAGGGCATCACGGTTATTAGAAGGAATGAAGCTCATCATTTTCCGCACGGCTTTCAAACACTCAATTTCGTTGTCCATAGCAAAGTGCGCCACACCGGATTTTCCTGCATGAGCATCTGCACCACCCAATTCATCGAAAGTAACTTCTTCATGCGTAACGGTTTTCACGACATTGGGACCGGTTACGAACATATACGAAATACCCCGCACCATGAAAATATAATCCGTAATTGCCGGAGAATACACCGCACCGCCAGCACAAGGACCAAGAATCACGGAAATTTGAGGAATGACACCGCTTGCAAGAGTATTACGCAAGAAAATATCGGCATAACCGCCCAGCGAAGCCACACCTTCTTGAATCCGCGCTCCGCCAGAATCGTTCAACCCAATCACCGGTGCACCAATTTTCATTGCCAAATCCATAATTTTGCAGATTTTCGCCGCATATACCTCCGAAAGCGAGCCACCAAAAACAGTAAAATCTTGAGAAAACACACACACAATCCGACCGTCTATTGTCCCCGTGCCGGTAATTACACCATCTCCAAGCGGACGCTGTTTTTCCATACCAAAATTGGTTGAGCGGTGTCGCGTGAACATATCAATTTCTTGAAATGAGCCTTCATCCAGTAACACATCTAAACGCTCACGGGCAGTGAGTTTCCCACGTTTATGCTGTGTGGCAAGGCGGTCTTTGCCGCCGCCCAAAAGCGCTTCGGCACGTAGTTTTTCCAGTTGTTCGACACGATTGCTCATGAAATACTTCTCCTCAATAGTGGAAAGTTGGGTGGACATTCTCGTTATAGTGAAAACGTTGTCGCCCAAACGATTTGGGTTTGAACGACAACGTTTCTGCCTTCAATCTTATGCTCCGTAAAATTCACGAATCGCTTTGGCAACCGTTTCCATCGTTGAAACCTCAATTTCAGGATAAAACGGTAGTGCGATAATATGCTTTGAAAGCTGCTCCGTTACTGGCAAGCCGGGCGCATCGGTACCAAATGCGGCAACATAGCCTTTTTGCTTTGTTGTCGGCATGGGATAATAAACATTGGCTTGGATATTACGGCTTTCGAGGAATTGGAGCAATTCATCGCGGCGACCACTTACCGTAGCACTATAGACGTGCCAAACAGATTCCATACCTTGCCGAACAGCTTGAGGACGGACGTGTTCTTTCGGTAGCAAATCCGCATAAATGGCAGCAAGTTCCTGACGACGAGCATTCATTTTATCCAAATGACGCAATTTCACTCGCAAAATTGCCGCTTGCAATTCGTCCAAGCGAGTATTAATGCCGTCGGTAACAAACTCGTCTTTGCTAATCATGCCATACATACGACGTTTTTTCATCAATTCAGCGGTATCTTTGTCATTCGTAACAACCAAACCGCCGTCGCCATAAGCACCAAGATTTTTTGTCGGATAAAAGCTAAATGCACCAAAATCACCCATTGAACCGGTCATTTTGCCGCGCACTTTCGCGCCGTGCGATTGCGCACAATCCTCAACAATAAAAATATCTTTACCGACAATATCCCGAATTCGCTCTACGTCCACCGCATTACCAAAGAGATGCACAGGCACAATAACCTTTGTGCGCTCAGTAATTTTGGTGCGAAGTTGGTCGAGATTCATCAAAAATGTATCCGGCTCAAGATCGAGAAATACAGGCTTTGCACCGACGTGCCGGATAGCGGAGAAGGTAGGAATAGCCGTAAAAGGTGTCGTAATCACTTCATCGCCCGGCTTCAAACCACACATCCACAGCGGCATCATCAAAGCATCCGTGCCGCTATTCACGCCGACGCTGTATTTGACACCGACATAATCGGAAAACTCTTGTTCAAATGCCGCAACATTTTCTGCGAGAATATATCTACCGGACATCAACACTTGCTGAATTGCGGCATCAATTTCGGATTTATATGCTTCGTATTGCGGAACTAAATCACAGCGCCAAATCATTGTTTCTCCTGAAATTATGAATAAAGTACGTAAAGATTTTCACAAACAATTCCACAGCGGGATATTCTGCTAGATGTTCTGTACAACAAAACCATGTTGCTATGGCTATTTTATGATAATGTAAGATTACATGCTGTTGCAATAATAGCAGCAAAAGAATCTGCCTGTAACGATGCACCGCCGATTAAACCCCCATTAACATCGGGTTTTGCAAGAATTTCATCGGCATTTTCTGGCTTCAAACTACCACCGTAGAGAATAAGAACATCTGCTCCGACAGGACCCAATATCTCCTTGAGAAAACCTCTAATTGCCGCGTGGACTTCTTGCGCTTGGTCAGCCGTAGCTGCAAGCCCTGTACCGATAGCCCAAACCGGTTCGTACGCGACAACAAGCTGAGAGGCATTTTCAATGGAAATATCTTTTAGTCCGTCGGTAAGTTGTGAACGCACAACAGCAATTGTTTGCTCTTGCTTACGTTCAATCAATGTTTCACCGACGCAGTAAATCGGCATCAAACCTTCACCCATTGCTGCATGGATTTTTTTATTGAGCAGTGCATTCGATTCACCAAAATATTGACGGCGTTCCGAATGTCCGAGTATGACGTGGGAACAGCCACTCGCTTTCACCATTGCAGGCGCAATTTCGCCTGTGTAGGCACCTTTTTTTTCGGTATGACAATCTTGCGCTCCCACGCGAACACTTGTCCCTTGTACAGCCTCAACAGCCGCATAAATACTTGTGTAGGGAGGACAAATCAATGTTTCCACCGATGCCGGTGGATTCAAAAATCGTTGCTTTTCGGCAATAGCGCTTGCCAGTGCCTTCGCTTCAGCAGGTGTGGTGTACATTTTCCAATTACCGGCAATCAAAAATGTTCGCATTACGACATTCTCCCTATCGTTGAATGGATGAAGTTGTTGAATGAGATGTTTTCGTTATTGGTGTGGTCAGCGTATTATTAGGCAGAAATGTTGACGATGCATTTGCGTTCGTGACAGAAGCACTTGTATTTGTACCACTCATCAGTAACGTTTGCCCCGTAACTTTGTAAATAGTATAATGCTCCAAATTAGCATCGGACTCAAAGCCATACCCTTGCAATAACTCTGTTGGCGAAGCAATATCAACAAATTTATCGGAATGCAGTTTTTTCTTTGCGTCGTCCCATTTCAGTTCGGTTGTTTTCACCGTTGTTTTTGTCCAAGCAGACGTTACAACGACTGTACCGAGTGCCGTCATATTTTTTGTGTCGTCTTCGATAACAGCAGAATCGGCGGTTAAATTGCTCGCCGGGATACCGTATTTGTTGAAAAACTCGACATTTAAGCCACCACCTAAGTATTTACGCCGTATTTTGTCATACACTTTTGCCCATCCCGCAGAAATTTGCGCTCTGAGGGCGCTTGAATCCACAAACTGAATGACCGGACGCAAACTATAATGATTCGCAGAATCAGTCTTTTCTAGTTTTATCAACCCAGCCGATGATTCGCGTTCACAAGAATTCAACGCAAAGAAGGTGCAGCTACAATAGAAAAGAACAATGTAGCGCACTATCAAACGACTATTGCCGGGGACTATACTCACGAGACCAAACGATTGATAGAATCAAGATAGTGATACGCACGATGCTCGGCAAATAAATCCGCTACCAGCATCAGCGACGATTGAAGAATCAAACCGATAGCAACGGCATACCAAGAACTATTGCGCGAAACAACGAATGTCACAATAATACCGCAAAGCAATAGCGCTATTTCGACCCATTTGTAGATGGTAAAATTTTTATTAACTATTGCCATTCGCTTGATTTCATCAGCTTTATAGGCTTGTGGAGCAGCAACGACTTGCTTTGTAAAGGTTGCAATTTGGACATCGCTTCGCAAATACACCGAGCCGCCGACAATAATTTGGATAATTCCCACCGCAACAAGCGGATAAGACATTGCCTTAAAGGTTGTGGCAAAACTGTTATTACTCATCCAAAGCCAGACGGAAACGGCTAAAGCTAATGCCCCAATGCTTACAAATATCAAACTCTCATACTTTTCTGCAAGAAAGTATGCGGATATTTCCTGCTGCATCTGTTCAAGAGGACTCATATGGTCATGGTGCTATTGTAAAGACAATTACCTTCGTAATACCGTAGCAAACTGTGCCGTAACGACGTACTTGCACAACTTTGCACGAAAGAACTTTGCATCTTAGGAATACTTGATGCTTGGCAAAAGTACAATATTTTCCCGATTATTCTGCAATTTTTCGTTCGCTCCTTTGTCAGAGTGCCGCAGGCGTAATGACGAGGGTTGCAATAGCACTTTCCAGGAGATAATTCCGAAATATATGCGGACGGAATCCTTGAAAACAGAACTCTTCGCCTGCCTTGATGCGATATTCGTCATCATCTAACACCAAAAGTAGCGTACCGCGCTGCACCACACCACGCACCTCACCTTCCAAAACAATAGGCTTTTCGGTTAGCTGCGATTGCGCTGGTAAAAACAATTCTAACCATTCACTGTCTTGGCGTGAACGTAAAGGGCGCAAAAGGAACATTCGCGGGAACTTTTCAGAATTACGCTCACCGGTCATCAATAAAGCCTCAGAGCGTGTTTGAACGACTTTGCGGGCGCTTTGCTCTAAGGGTTTGTCCAAGATGCTTTGCAAAAACGCATCGCGCGTTTGCGTTAAAAACCAGGCATACGGATACCGATACAAGCGCATCAAAGCGAGTATGTCCTCGAATTTGAAACTGCGCTGCCCGCTTTCAACCATAGAGACCAATGATTTCGATATCCCTAATTCTTCAGCGACTTGTTGAATAGACATATCAGCAGCTATGCGAACACGCCGCAAATTTTCACCGAACAGTTTCGGATGATGAATAATATCCTCGTGGATGTCGCGGTGAGGTTTTCCAGTCATAATACCTTCTGTTGTTAATGCTTTTCGGGCTTCGCAAAAAGTACAAACCCTTTATTTTCCCAGACAACTTCGTACTTCTGCCGAACAAGAAACAGCGAATCCAAATACGTCGAACAGTCATGGCAATACGCATATTCGCCGTAGAACAGTTTGTCAGGCGTATAACCAAGCGTAAAAGGAATGATAGGTCGGTCAGCATCAAGAGCAATAGCAGTATTGGGGTCAAATTTTCCTCGCACAACATAACGTGGAAAGACATTACAGAATTTCGCATACTCTACCAAATCTTGCCTTACCGTCCACATCTGTCCAATCCAAGGATGTTTGTACCAAGGAATAGTCTTCGTCGCAAAATACACCGTTGCCATGCTTGGATAGGCTTGCAGTGTGTCGCCTGATTTTACACCACGACTGCGGAGTTCTCCGAGCAATTCTTCCAAAGACGAGGTGCGCCCTTTGCTTGAAGCAACACCACTCAAAACAGGTGCGGTAAAGCGCGTATCTAAGCGGTATATTGGCTGGTCGCGGTATGGCATTTGAATTCGGAGTGATATTCCCAAGACGATTGCACCGACGATCAGCAATAAACGCACAAAACGAAATTCCCAGAACCGCGACTGAAAACGCTGCATTTCCAAAAGAGCAATCGGAAATATCAACCACACACCATGACGAAAGTTACTTACCCACACACCCGAACCACCCAAACTCACTAACACAAAAAACGCAAACGCACTGAGAATTAAGACTTGCTTAGAAATGTCCATTTCACGCCAATCTGCGAGAAATATATATCCCACAATCAGCAACGGTGCGCCCAGCAACAAGGAGGTTATCGGTCCGTAATGAAAACCTAAAGATTTAGAGGCAAGCAATATGACAACGCTCACAATCAGACCAGCGAAAGCAAGCAACAATGTGGATTCAACTACTGTTGCCAAGCGCCCGCGCAAAAATGTCATTCGCTTCCAAAGAAATGCTATCACAAATACCAAAGCACCTGTGCCAAGTATTTTTCCGTAGCGTATTGCTGTGCTAATGGTTAATGGGTAATACCCAAGCTCCGGATGCTGCATCGCATATTCATGGAACGTATTGACAGCATTGATAGATTTGATGCTGTCCGCAATAATACCCTGAAGCGTAAAACCACGCACAAGCAGCAACCCAATAATCACCACAACGCCCAACACAAACCCGGCAAAAAGCAATAACGCAACACGTACCATTTCCCGCTTATCTGCCCCTCGCCACGCAGCAAAACCCAGCAATACATACACCGCACCGCACCAGAGCAACATCGGCAACCGCGAAAAGACCATAAATGCAGCAATAAAACCACTTGTGAGCATAGCAGATGCAAGATTTAATTGCGTCAAATTCGGTCGTGATAATCGAGGTGCGAAATATCGCAATAACGGGACAGCACTGGCTAAAGCGAGAAAGCCGGGTAAATTATGATACTCGACAATCAAGCCTTCCTCACTGTTAAAAACAGCAAGGATCAATGTAGGAATAAGCGCAAAAACAACGGCTTGCTTATTGTCGTAAAACCATGAAAGTATCGTGTACGTGCATAGCGCCGTACCAACAATCATCAAAACCCATTGGAATCGGTATGCCAGAAGTGATTCGGCTCCGGTCAAAAACCAAAATCCTGCCAAAAACGCACTTCCGAAATTATTAAAATCCCACAACGCCGCTTGAGGATGCGCCGCCTGCATCCACGCCATGACGGTACTATACCCTGTATCAGTATAGTCTAAACCGTAGAAAATAAGGGGTGTAAGAAGAGCCAAAGCGCAAAGAATGAGTATCCCTGCGGGTCGCAAGTCTGAACGTTGAAAGAGCATAATAATTATATCCGAAAAACTCGGAGAAAAAAACGTGTATCGAAAAAATCGGAGAAAACTTCGCAATGATACAAAAAACAGAGCAAATAGAGACGCTCTAAACACTCCAACGCCGACAATTTTCCTTTTCTATCCGTCTTTCTCGTTGATTATTTTAGTCATTTCCCGTATGTTGCACCGTTTTTGCGGCATTTCTAAGCAGTTTCTGCTTGAATTTACGCCGTCATCCGTTTCTGTTTCATGTCTTTTTCTATTACCGATGAAATCGCTTCATACGTTGCTCGAAAACACACTATCGTACACCTTACAAGGCGATGCTCACGCGCTGGCTCGCGCAGTAACGAACATTCAGTACGATTCACGTCATTGCACGGAAGATTCGTTGTTTGTTGCCATCAAAGGCTTACAAAGCGACGGACACGATTTCGTCTCACAGGCGATTGCAAACGGCGCACGGGTGATAGTTGCAGAACGCGAAATTGACATACCGCCACAAGTGGCTCTGGTTCTCGTCCCGAATAGCCGTAAAGCGTTAGCGGAAATTGCACACGTTTGGTACGACCAACCTTCAACAAAACTGAGTGTTTTCGGCATCACGGGAACAAATGGCAAAACAACATGTACATTCGTTCTCAAGCATTTACTGGAAGCAATGGGCGAAAAAGTCGGTATTATCGGTACGACGGGCAATTATTTCGGAACGGAAATGATTCCCTCTAATTTTACCACACCCGAAGCACCCGAATTATGCGCTCTTTTTGCGGATATGCGCAAACGCGGTACGACAGCGATTGTCATGGAAGTTAGCTCTCACGCGCTCTCGCTGGACCGTGTTCATGGAACGACCTTTGCAGGAGCAATCTTTACCAATCTCACCCAAGACCATTTGGATTTTCACGGAACAATGGATAATTATGCCGCCGCAAAAAAACTTCTTTTTGATATGCTGCCGGCATCAAGCATTGCCGTTGTCAATGCAGACGATGAACACTGTGATTTTATGCTTCAAGATTCACGCGCCGAAAAACGTATCTTTTTTGGTCGTTCCCCAAAAGCAACTGTACGCATTACCGAAGAACGCCTCAGTTTTACACGTACATTTTTGACGATGAACATAGACGGGAAAGCCCTTCAAACCTCAATGCCGCTTATTGGAAAATTTAACGTTGAAAATCTTGCCGCTTGCGTGGCAATGTCTTCTGCGCTTGGTTGCGAGATTTCTTTGCTACACAACGCCATTGAAAACAGCGTACAAGGAGCTCCCGGTCGTATGCAACGCCTTCCTTTGCTCAATGGCGATGCGGTGGCAATTGTGGATTATGCGCACACGCCTGACGCGTTGGAAAAAGCCTTATTGGCTTGCCGTGAGTTACGCGATATGTCTGCTCCTCAAGGACGTATTATCTGCGTTTTCGGCTGCGGTGGAAACCGAGATAAAACCAAACGTCCTCAAATGGGAGCAATTGCGTCGCGGCTTGCGGATTTGCCCGTTCTTACTAGCGATAATCCTCGCTTTGAAGATCCTCTGGCAATTTTGGACGATATTTTAGCCGGAATTCCGAAAGAAAAGTTTTCCGATACAACCGTTCTTGCGGACAGGCGCGAAGCTATTCGCCACGCCATTGAAATTGCCGCAAAGGACGATATTGTCTTGATTGCCGGAAAAGGACACGAAAATTATCAAGTCATCGGCAGCGAAAAACTTCACTTTAATGATGTCGAAGAAATTATTGCCGCGAACAAACTCCGTAGCGCTTAACAACAAACGCTGAAACAAGAAGCATTTGATAACAAGAACGCACCTTACAAAAAAAAGAAGGCAGAAAGCCTGAGGCTGCCTGCCTTTCGAGATGCTTGTTCCCCTTGTATCATTTTCTGTACCGTCTGTACATTTTCTCCGGCGGCTATCTCACTACCGAGCCGCAATCGGATACGCATTCATAATATCACGAACATTATCACTCAAAACCCTTACTACATCTCCATTCGTAGCAATCGGTTCTTCCGACCAACCGTGCCAAACTGTTTTACCCGTCGCACGCTCAATAATATCAACAACCAATACACCCTCTTTATGAGTAACAGCGCGAGTTCTCGTACCAACGACGACCGGTGTTGAACTCACGTAATAACGTGGTCTCCAAAACCCACCTACTGCCACAACCGGACGAGAACGATACACGGGCTGCGAAACAAGTTTGGTGTCTCTATCAACGGCAATCGAGTACTTCACAAGCAAATCAGGCTGTTTTTCATCAACCACGTAACCACGCCGTTCCATTTCCCGTTCTAATGCTTGCTCAATGTTGGCTTCCAAAATATCAATGCTTGCGCGGCTTTGCTTCGGGACGCGGTGCGGTTCATCAACAAGAGCAAATGTGCGGTAGGCTCCATACCGAGCATCGGGAGAAGATTCCGAATACACTTTGGCTGCCGAACATGAAGTGAGAGCGCCGGCAAGAATGATAAGAATGGCAAAACCGAACGAGAAGAATGTACGATACAAAAGTACGCTGTGGTGAGAAGCAACCATGCGCATGATGACGTTGCGAAGCGAGGTTTGAAGAAGCGTTTTCATAGCTTTACTCCGAAAAACGAATGAAAGAAAAAGTATTGGTGTTATTCTCGTGCAATGTTGTTGAAGACGACCATTGTTTGGTCTCTTTCTGATAATAACCACGCGCATCCACTTTCGTTACGGTGCTAAAGGTCATATTTTTCTATACCCAAAGGTAATATTCGGGCTTTCACAAAAAGGCGGCAATGTTCAACGAAGCCAGAAATCAAGAGCCATTCGTATATGTGCCCGATAAATTCTTCGTGTAGATTTTGGTAATCCGTGAAATTCCGGCACAAAAAAATTCTTCTCATTTCTCACACATTGCCCGCACCACAGAAGCGAAGAATTGTGTATCTTTAGCGCCAAATCCATTCTTTCCGTGTGTACATCTTGTGTTCAGCAACGTTATGAATTCAACATCTGCAGAAAAAGGCTTCTCGAAAAGCATCTTTAATGCCGCCGTTATTGTAGCGGCACTCGGCTATTTTGTGGATATATACGACCTTGTTCTTTTTAGTATTGTCCGCGTTCCCAGCTTAAAAGGGCTTGGTTTGAGCGGGCAACAGCTTATGGACGACGGCTTGTTTCTTATCAATATGCAAATGTTCGGAATGCTTGTCGGGGGTGTTTTCTGGGGCATTTTAGGCGACAAAAAAGGGCGGTTATCCATTCTCTTTGGCTCAATTATCACGTATTCACTGGCAAACATCGCTAACGGCTTTGTCAATTCGATTGAGATGTACGCAGTGCTGCGTTTTATAGCCGGAATCGGGCTAGCGGGGGAATTAGGAGCGGGAATTACGCTGGTAGTCGAAGTTATGCCCAAGGAAATACGCGGTTACGGCACGATGATTGTCGCCGGTGTAGGAGTCTCCGGTGCTGTTTTGGCGTACTTTGTTGCCGAAGCATTTGATTGGCGGATTGCATATTTTATTGGCGGCGGCTTGGGTTTAGCGCTGCTTATTTTGCGTATTGGCGTTTATGAATCGGGGATGTTCAGTAAAGTAAAAGACAGTGAAACCAAACGGGGCGATTTTTTCAGCTTGTTCACCGACAAAGAGCGCTTCGGGCGTTATGCGCGATGCGTACTGGTGGGTGTACCGCTTTGGGTCGTTGTTGGAATTTTGGTAACGTTTTCACCGGAATTTGCTGCCGCGATGGGCGTAACCGATACCGTGAGCGGCGGCAGAGCAATTATGTTCTGTTATGTCGGTATTACACTCGGAGATTTTTTAACAGGGTATCTAAGCCAACGCCTCCAAAGCAGAAAAAAAGTCTTATTTGCATTTTTAGTATTTGATTCTCTCTGCATTGCTGTGTATTTTCTGATGAACAAAATTTTTCCGATGCCAACGGCAAATACGGTCTATCTGGTCGCATTGTTTTTAGGTTTATCGTCAGGATATTGGGCGATTTTTGTTACGGTAGCAGCAGAGCAATTCGGCACTAATCTTCGTGCAACCGTGGCGACTACCGCACCAAATTTCGTGCGTGGTTCGCTCGTGCCGATGACTTGGCTTTTTCGGAGTTTTACGCCTACACTCGGACTTATCGGTGCAGGTATTTTAACCAGTACAATCGCAATGACGGTAGCATTTATCTGCCTCTGGGGGTTACATGAAACCTTCGGTAAGGAATTAAATTATACCGAAACGATATAACGAGCAACATGATTGCAACGACTTAATATCAACCGTAAAGACAACGTATTCATCATTCTTCATTCGTCCTTTACTACAATTCCTTTACTAAAATTTTGGAGTAACCATGGGTAATCACGAGTTTACCATCTTGTGCTTGGCGAGCTATGATAAAGGCTCGGAGTTTTTGCGCGAAGCCAAGCGTCAGGGCTGCCGCGTATTACTACTCACCGCACCACGAACAAACAATGCGGCATGGCCCCGCGAATCTATTGACGAAATCTACGTTCTACGGGATGTAGACGGCAAATGGGACGATACGGAACTCATCAACAGTGTTTCGTATGTTGCACGAAAAGAAACTATTGATGCTATCGTCGCTTTGGATGACTATGATTTGGAAGCAGCCGGATTACTGCGGGACCACCTGCAAATTCGAGGTTTTGGAGAAACCATTACCCGTAATTTCCGCGACAAGCTCGCTATGCGCCGCCGTGCTTGGGACGAAGGCGTGCTTGCACCCGATTATGTCCATTTGGTCAATGAAAGCCAAATCAGTGCCTTTACGCAACGCGTACCACTTCCATATATCGTAAAACCTCGCGGTGAGGCTTCGGCAATTGGTGTTAAAAAAGTGACATCCCACGAAGAACTCTGGAAAATTTTTGAAGAACTCGGTGACCGACGCTCGTGGTATTTAGTAGAACAATTTTTACCCGGTGATATTTTCCATGTGGATTCGCTCATGTATGAAGGAAAGGTTGTTTTTGCTTCGGTGAGCAAATACGGCAAACCACCGTTTGAAGTGATGCACGGCGGCGGCATTTTTACGACACGCATCGTTGAGCATGGCTCGGCAGATGAAAAAGATTCTCTCAAGGCAAATGAACATGTTTTGAAAGCTATGGGACTTCGCTATGGCGCTTCGCATACGGAATTTATTAAATCCCATGCTGACGGAAAAATGTACTTTATGGAAACAGCCGCCCGCGTTGGTGGAGCGAATATCGTTGAGATGGTGGAAGCCGGGACGGGCGTGAATCTTTGGGCTGAATGGGCAAAAATTGAAATTGCCTATGGAAGTAAGCCTTACAAAGCTCCCAAGCCGAAAAAGGACTATTCGGGTATTATCATTTCCCTTTCCAAACAAGAATATCCCGATATGTCGCCGTACAACGATCCGGAAATTGTCTGGCGAATGAATAAAGCACAGCACGCAGGTATTATCGTTTCTTCATCAAAATATGACCGTATTACCGAATTGTTGGATGCTTATCAGCAACGCTTTTACAATGATTTTTATATGTCGCTTCCGGCACCGGACAAAGCAACCGCATGAGATAATGTTTCGTGGGCATACTCTGCAAGAACATTCTCTGCAAGAACATTTCACGTTCCATTTCGTTGAGGTAGTCGGAAGAAATTTTTTGGAAAATACTCCGTGCTTCCGTAATTTTGGAGTCTGTTTTCTCAACAGCGCCAACCTAGCTCAGTTGGTAGAGCAGCTCATTCGTAATGAGCAGGCCGTGGGTTCGAGTCCCATGGTTGGCTCTCCCCTAAAAACTTCGTCGAAAAAAGCCTCCAACAACGGAGGCTTTTTTTATGCCGATAATTCTTTTACACCAAAGTTTTAGAGAAGATAAAAATAAACTCTTGTGTAACTTTTTGCTTCCAACGTATATTTGTAAGAATCCATTGAAGCAGGCAATGGTACTTATTCACGAATGAACGCCGACGCGGAGGGCTTTACGGCAGCTTTTTCTTTCACGCTTTGCGTTGGATATTGCGAATATGCGCCTTTCTACGACTCCTCACTTATTGCAGCGGTTCTCTCTGCGGTCTTTCTCTCTTGTTTTCCTCCTCAGTTTCTTTCTGTCTGAAAGCATACCCGTTTTTGCACAATCACTCTCTATGATGATTGATACAAACGGTATGGCAGCACGGTTTCCCCGTATGCGCGCGGATGTTTATGCTTTTGATGCACAAGGACAACAAATAACCTCATCGGCAGGATTTGTCTTGGAGGAAAATGGTGTACGGCGTACGATTACGTCTTATACCTGCCCGCCTCAACTCACGCAGCCTGCATCAGTCGTCTTGGCGATTGACGTGTCGGGTTCAATGGCAATTGGGCTGGGGGGTGCATCACGTATGCAAGTAGCGAAGTCTGCGGCAGACGCATTTGTCTCAATGTTGCCGAATGACGGCTCGGAATGCGGCTTGGTTGCCTTTGAAACGCGCAGTTATCTCCTGCAGGATTTTACGGAGAATAAACAGTTACTGCGTAATACTATCGGTCTTTTATCGCCTCTCAATGGTACGGATTATCAGCGTGCTTTTTTAGACGACCCGGGCGGCGCTTTATCACTCTTTCCCCGTGCGAAAAACTCTAATAGAGCTATTATTTTTCTCACCGACGGTCTTTCTTCGGCAAATGGGATGGAAGTTGTCCAAAGGGCGCGGCAGTTGGGCGTGAAAGTCTATTGTGTTACCGTAGGACTTCCTGTTCCACCGCTTTTGGCGCAAATCGCCAACCAAACAGGTGGTAAATCGTATTCCAATGTGCAATCCACAAATGAAGCTGTTCAAATTTATCGTGAAATCGCGACCATTATTCGCCAAAATACGCCCTGCCGCATTGAATGGGTTAGCGATGCGCCCTGCCGCAATCAAGCTCGCATTGTGGAATTGACGAATCAAGGTTTAACGGCATCAGACCGCTACACTCCACCGCAATCACTTGAATCACAAATTATTATCTCGCCAAATGTTACCGGAATGGGCGCTGTCACACAAGAACGTCGGCAAGTGACACTCCAATTAGCAAACGGTGTACAGCCTGTTATGGTAACACGGATTCGCTCCAGCGACCCTGCTTTTACCGTAAGCGATGCGAATTTTACCTTGATACCGGGCGTACCACGTATGGTAACGCTGGAGTATGCGGCTCCCGATAGTGTTTATCGTTTTTCGACGCTGACGCTGGAAACCTCTAACGGCTGTAATTTGGAATTTTATGCAACCGCGGGGTTTCCGGGTGTGCGCCCGCGTGTACCGACTTTGCGGCTTATTCGTCCGAATGGTGGTGAGGTCTTCTTAGTCGGTACAACAGCAAACATCGCATGGACAGGCGTTCCTCCGTCGGAACCCGTACGGCTTGATTACAGCATTGATGCCGGAAAAACGTGGATTCTCGTGGATTCCAATGCCGTCGGGCTTTCCCGAAATTGGGTTGTTCCGAATACTCCCAGCAATACGTGTTTGATGCGAGTACAGCAAAAAAACACAAGTGGGGCGACGTATGCCGGAGATAGTGCTGTGGCGCTTATAGGTCACACAGGACGGGTTAATTCTGCGCAGTTTAATCCTCTTCGCGGAGGAGATAGAATTGTTAGTGCCGGAGATGATTTTCGGGGAATATATTGGCGTGGAAAAGATACTCTTGGAACGTTTATTGGCAGTATCATTTTAGCTCCACCTCCTTTTGTCAACAGAGCACTACAGCGCATAAAATACGCAACATTCAATCGGCGTACTGATATGATTTATGGGGGAGACCAGAATTTAAGTAATATAGGAATAGTTCCGGGGTCAGAACTCGAAGTGACCAATGTACGAGGCGATGGTTTAACAACTCGTGGCAACGCAGCAATTCGCACTATTGATGCGAATCCCAATAATCCTGACCGTTTTCTGGTTCACGTTGAATCTCCTGTCGCTGGTATTAACATTCACGATTGGCGTTTACTCGGAGATCAGCGATATGTGAGAAATCCCCCGCAATTACCGAGAAGTGAAGAGGGCTATGTCCGCAATGCACGTTATACACCGGAACTCCGAGTTGTGAACGGTGGGAATACATTCACCGTATTTGGCATTATTGCGGCAATGAGTACAATTGATGGCATTCGTTACTGGGGGTGGACAGATGACGAGAGCAATGCCGTGATGCTTGCCAGCACGGCACTCCCCGCAGCACCAATATATGTGGATGCTGTACGAGACCGTATCAACATTGGAAATATGGTAATTGCAGTTGCTTGTAATGATAGGAAAGTGCGATTTTTAACATTTACTCCCAACGGCAGAGGCGGTATCAATTTCGTACAGGACAACAGATATGCGGATATTCAGCTTCCCGGCGATATTACAATGCTCTCGTTCAATGCCACAGGTGAATATATGGCAATCGTTGTCGGAGCACAAGTGTATATTTGGCAACTTGGAGCAGCAAGTCCCGAAGTTATCTTGAATACCGCTCCCAAAATTTTACACAAACAAAATATCAACACCGCATTTTTTAGCCCCGACGGACAGCGTTTGGTTACAGCCTCCAACGATACCGATACCAACGTCGTCGTCTGGCTTCTCCGCGAAAAACTCCCTTTACAGGAAGACCGTTCCGACAACCTCTGGAGCATTGTTCGCCCCAGACTGACTCCCAATCCCGTGGACATGGGACGTGTGATGATAACGACCAGCAAAGACAGTACGGCGCGTGTTCTGGTTAATCCTGACCCTTTCCCCGTTCCTGTCACACGAGTGCGCTTCAAAACGCCGAATGGTCCTTTTTCTATCATCAGTGGTGATGCCCCTTTCACGGTTAATGCCAATGGACAATACAGCATCGAATTTCGCTTTACACCGCTCGTGCGGGGTGTTGTACAGGATACCGTGTTTTTCCAGATGAGTACAGGCGAGGAAATCGGCACACTGATTCGCGGCGAAGGCTTTGAAAATACGGTTTCTGTTGGTGTAAGCCTGATTGATTGGCGTGAGCGTGTTGCCGGCACGTTTAATGACACATTACAAGCCGTCGTGCGGAATGTCGGCTCGCAGCCGCTCACCTTTAATCTTCCAACGGTGCGTAATTTGGGAGCATATATTACTCCGGTCTTTAGCTTTTTAGGAATTCAAGGTATTACCGGTGGTGGCAATTTTACCGTGCGCCCGGGTGATTCTGTGGTGGTTTATGTACGGTTCACTCCGCCAGTTATTGGGCGATTTAGTGCGCCATTGCAATTTACCGTAACGCAGCCGGGCGTAACGATTCCGCCTGTTTTACTTTTTGGAACTGGGATTGAAGCCGGACCACTTTTAAGCCAGAGTATCAGCATACCGCTTTTTACTCAAAGCGTGGATTCATGCGCTCCGCTTGAACGAAGAATCACACTGCCCAATATCGGGACGCTTCCTTTAACGATTACCAATGCCGTCATACTCGGAGAAGACAGCCTTCCCAGCCGAGATTTTCAGATTCTTTCCGGTCAGCAACAAGAGATAGCGGATGGTTCTTCCGGCTCATTACTTGTTCGGTTTGCTCCGCAAGCGCTCGGCACAACACGTGCGACACTGGTTATTCGCTCAAATTCACGAGGCGGCAATGAGCTACGCATCCCGATTCAAGGACGATTGGAGCGCCCATTGTTGCTCTTTGACAGGCGTTTTATCGTCTTTCCGCCGACTAATACCGGGCAACTCTCACAAAGTGTAACAGTGAACGTACGCAATGTGGGAAGTACCTCTGCATCGTGGTTTCCCAGCACCATTGATTTCCGTGATGCCGCCGGCATCCCAAGAATCCGTTTGTCGGCAGAACCAGCAGCACCAAGACTGGATTCCGGCGTAACAGGACGTTTAACACTCACATTTTTAGGCGGCGACGCAGGAATAACCTATAATGACAGAATCGGCATTTTGGAAAAATGTTTTCAAGATTCTATCCAATGGTCAGCAACAGTACGCTCTGCTCCGGCAATCACCCATTTTACGCCGATGAGCCAAATTCTCACCTGTGTAAGTTCTGCCTCAATGAGCATTCAATTGCAAAATAGCGGTACGGCAGAAGCAACGACACTCAGTGTTTCCGTTGTTCCACCGCGCAGCAATATTCGCATCCTGAGCGCTCCCACGCGACTTACCACGGGCGCAACGGCTGAAGTCCAAGTGCAGATTGACCCGCTTGAGCGTGCCGATACGACACGTTTCCAATTAGAAATTCTCAGTACGGCAGGAACGGTGCGAACGACACAAGTAACTATTATCAAATACGATGTCGGCGCAGATATTCAGCCCAGAAGCCTCAGTTTTACGGGCTTGGAAGCAAACACCCCGACAAGCGGTACTGTGACTATTATTAATCGCAGTAGTCAGCCGCTCACGATTCCACGAACTCCGCAGGGTACGACTTCCTTCCGCATCGAATCGGCAACAACGACGATTCCTCCGTATTCTACGCTCACTGTGCGCGTGAGTTTTGCCGGAACGGTAGCCGGTGTAGATGTGAATGACCGCTTTGTTATTACTCCGCTTCCCGTGAGTGGCGTACAATGCCCAACGTCACCATTGGAATTTACCGTAAGCGCTTCCACACTCGTTCCGAGAACAGCACACTTGCTCTTTACCGATATTAAGGCTTCGCCCGGAGATTTTGCAACGGTACGAGTATTTTTGCGCGACAGAGTACGGATTCCAACGGGAACAGTGATTGAGGACACATTACGACTGAACCCGACCTTACTTGCTCCCGTCGCTCCACTCCCAATGGGGCGCGTGGTTCTGGGCGAGCGGCTCATTCCTGTTCGCTTTACCGTACGCAGCGATAATCCTGACGAGCCTCTTGATTCCTTGCGTTTCCGTGCTGCTTTGGGGAACGACACCACGACGGTCTTGCGACTAACGCGAGATTCTCTTTCGCGGTCAAACGGCATTACGATAACAGCCCGTCCGGCCACATTTACATTGACAGGAGTGGCACGAGCAGGCGGTTTGCGGCTTATCTTGGTAACGTTGGGAACGTTCAGCATCGTAGATGCCCGTCCCAATCCAGCTTCCGGCGACCTTACTTTAGAATTCGATTCGCAAATTGCCGATGAATACTTGCTCTATATTCTGAACCCCATTGGCTTACGACCCGATGCTTCGCTTTTTGCCGAACAGCGCTTCAATGCTGTTGTTGGAAGGAATACCCGCGTCTTGGATTTGAGCCGCCTACCTACGGGAACGTATTTTATTCACCTGCGCAATAGTCGAGAACTAGGTTCACGGCGAATTATTATTATGCGATAGTTTGTTGTTTTTATTCGACATTACCTTCATGGCAAATCTTCCTGTTATTCTTTCTGTTGTGGGCGCACGCCCGAATTTTATGAAAGTTGCGCCCCTACACCGTGTCTTTACGGCATCGGAATACCAAGGGCTGCTTTCGCACCGCATCGTTCACACGGGTCAGCATTACGATGCTGCTATGTCAGATGCGTTTTTCCGCGACCTCGAAATGCCCGAACCCGCCTATTTTCTCGGTGTTGGCTCCGGTACTCATGCAGAGCAAACAGCAAAAGTTATGGTGGAATTTGAAAAAGTCTGTATGGATGCTAAACCTGCATTGGTGCTGGTTGTAGGCGATGTCAATTCCACGATTGCAGCGACGCTGACGGCAACAAAACTTGGTATTCCCGTTGCTCACGTCGAAGCCGGTCTCAGAAGCGGCGACCGAACTATGCCCGAAGAATTGAACCGCATTGCAACCGATGCTCTGTCTGACTATGCTTTCGTTACTGAACAAAGCGGTGTGGATAATCTTCTCCGCGAGAATTTTCGACAAGACCGACTATATTTGGTTGGTAATACTATGATTGATTCGCTGCACTTTGCTCTTCCGAAAGCGCGTCAATCCTCTATTTTGCGAGAACTCGGCGTACAATTGCAAGAATATGCGCTGGTAACGTTACATCGTCCGTCGAATGTGGACGACGAAACGCAGTTGCGTTTGCTCGTGGAAATGCTGATGGACACTGCCCGCTCGTGTGCAGTTGTCTTTCCTGTACATCCACGCACGAAGAAAAACTTAGAACGATTTGGGCTTCTGAGCCGTATAGAATCAGAACGACGGTTCATTTTGACTGCACCACAAGGGTACGTTCATTTTCTCGCAATGATGATGAATGCTCGCTTTGTAATGACAGATTCGGGCGGCGTGCAAGAAGAAACGACAGCGCTTGGAGTGCCGTGTATTACGCTGCGCACAACAACCGAGCGCCCAATTACGTGTGAAATCGGAACAAACATTCTCGTTCCACCGACACCGGATAATATCCGAAGAGCGTTGAATAATGCTCTCGAAAACAACAACACCAAACCCGCCAACGTGCCGCCACTTTGGGATGGTCAAGCCGCAGAGCGCATTGCTACGATTGTTTTGCAGGATTGCCTTGGCGCATAGACCGAGTGCGATTGCAGACGAATTTGCGCGTTGCCAAGCCAAAAAAAATATGTAAATTCGTGGCTTGTTATCTCAAGCACACGTCTTGCTTTGTATCTAAACTGCTTTGTATTTACGCCTTGCTTGAGATAAAAGGTAAATGCAAAAAGTTCCGCTTTAAGCCATCAACAAATCCACTCATCGTAGATTTCATGCGCCCTACAAAGATTTCCGTTGTTATTCCTCTGCTCAATGAAGAAGAGTCCTTACGAGAACTGGCAGCGCGTTTGGAAAGCGTGCTGACAGAACTCGCTCCCAATTCGTATCAAGTTTTATTTATTGATGACGGCTCGACAGACACTTCCTACCAAGTCTTACAGGAATTACACACCCAAAACGCTCGTTTTCAAGCGATTCGTTTTCGGAGAAACTACGGAAAATCGGCAGCGCTGGCAGTAGGTTTTGCGCGTGCTGAAGGGGACATCGTTATTACCATGGACGCAGATTTACAAGACGACCCGCAAGAACTTCCGGCACTTTGCGCAAAACTTGATGAAGGATACGATTTGGTAAGCGGTTGGAAGAAAAAACGTTACGACCCTTGGCATAAAACGATGCCCTCGAAACTGTTTAACGCCGTAACCTCCAAAATGAGCGGCATACGGCTTCATGATTTTAATTGCGGACTCAAAGCGTATCGCAAAGAAGTCGTCAAAGCGCTCACGATTTATGGTGATATGCACCGCTATATTCCTGCTTTAGCACATTGGGAAGGATTTCGCGTAACGGAAATTGCTGTTCAGCATCATCCGCGCAAATTCGGCGTGTCAAAATTTGGCGCAAAGCGCTTCATTACAGGTTTTCTTGACCTTTTGACAGTGCTGTTTACCACCAAATATATCAAACGTCCTTTGCACCTGTTTGGAACAATCGGCGCATTGCTGCTCTTGATTGGAATTGGTATAGAATCTACATTGACAGCAGAATGGTTTTTAGGTATGACGTATTTTTCCAATCGCCCGATTGTGCTTTTGGGGATTTTGCTTATTATTGTCGGCGTTCAACTCATTTCTATGGGCTTATTAGGAGAACTTCTTGTTAAAAATTCTTCCGTAGGAACGGCGCAGTACCTCATTCGTGAGCAAACCACCGCTTCCGAACAACATTCGCAACAATGATTATGGCACAACAAGTTACGACTGCAATTAAGCAAGCATGGATGAATCTCGTTCAACGGTATCAATCTTTTGAAACCCGCTTAGAATCTCGCGCCGAAACCCCCGAAGGCAAAGAATGGATTCGCTACGGGACACGAATTATTGCTATTTTTCTGGGCATTGCCTTTGTGATAGGTGCATTTGACCTTGTGTTTATGCCTTGGTATGTCGGGCATAACACCGTTGTCCGTACGCCGAACATTACCGGAATGAGTTACGGACAAGCCGCACGAATACTCGAAGATAACGGCTTTGCAATTAAAATCGCCAGTGAGAATTACAATAATTCTGTTCCTTCGGGGCATATTGTATCGCAAATGCCTTATGCAGGAAGCCTTGTCAAATCAAGCCGTACAGTCTATTTATCCCTCTCGAAAGGGAAGCAGCTTCTGGAAGTACCGAATTTAGTCGGCTTGACCGTGCGCGATGCCCGTATAGCGCTTATTCGCTTAGGTTTATCGCTTAGTAATGCTTCGTACCAATTCAACGACAACATTCCGGCAAATATTATCTTTTCGCAGAGCCTACCGGCAAAACAAAAAGTTGGCTTTGGCGCTCGTGTGGATGTCGTCGTGAGTTTGGGACCGGAAATTGTCTATGTGGTTGTGCCGGATGTGGAAGGAAAATCATTGGACGAAGCGCGTCGATTATTAGCAGCAGCCGGTTTTATCGTCGGAGAGGTCATTCAGGGAGAAGTTAATGAAACGTTTATGCCCGGCACGGTAATGAAACAAGTTCCAGCACCAAATGATTCTGTTAAGACGGGAACGCCTATCAATCTTACCGTAACAAAGTAACCTCTTTTGCAACGAACGTTTATGATTTTTCTTGCCTTACTCGTTGCTGCTAATGTGTTTATGACCGTCGCATGGTATTGGCATTTACGGTTTGCCAAAGGTGAGCATCAATCCATGGTGAAACTCATTGCGATTAGCTGGGGAATTGCCTTTTTCGAGTATTGCTTACAAGTTCCGGCAAATCGTTTGGGATATCGGTATTTCAATGCGACGCAGCTAAAAGTTATTCAAGAGGCAGTTTCTATCACGGTTTTTCTGCTTTTTGCAGTGTTCGTCCTGCAAGAGCGCTTACAATGGAACTACATCGTTGCGTTTTTGTTGGTAATTTTGGCAGTATATTTTGCCGTGGGCTTCAAATCGTGATATTTCCAGACACGGTGCGTCATTACACTTCATAAACAAAACCCTTACAAAAAAGGCAACACCGAACCATTACTCGATGTTGCCTTTTCTCTATTTTTTCGGATAACCAAAACTCTTTTTCGTGAATGCCGACATAGTCTTGAAACGGCTTAGGCACAACGTTGCAAAAGCATAGTAGAGAATTGGTGTAGGTGTGTACGATGTTCTCCCGCAGGAAGGTTTTCAAGCGCTTGATACGCACGATTGGTATAGAGCTCAACTGCTTCACGAGCAGCTTCAAACGAATTATTTCGCTCAAAAAAACGAATCATTTCGCTGACGCGCTCACGAGGCAATCCTTTTTGTTGAATAAATTCCTCCAACAGCGCATTGTCACTTGTGTTTAAAGCATGGCGATGCTCCAGAGCATGAACGACTAAAAATGTTTTTTTGCCTTCGATAATATCGCCACCAAGCGTTTTACCGAATTCCGGTGTTGCCGTTGCATCCAGAAGGTCATCTAAAATTTGAAATGCAATACCCACAGAACGGGCAAATGTTTTGAGTGCAGCCAATTGACGAACCGTGCCATTACCAAGCACCGTACCAAGCGTTGCGCAGAGTTCCAGCATTCGCGCTGTTTTTTTCTCAATCATGGTGAGATACTCCGGCATACTTACTTCGTCACGGTCTTGAAATTCCATATCGGATACTTGACCTTCGCAAACCTCAAGAATAGCACGGGTTACAAGGTCAACACATTCGATAAAACGCGGATGAAGTGCATACTGTTTCAACAGAAGTTTATAGGCAAATGCCATCATCGCATCACCGCTCAAAATAGCCATGCTGCTATTCCATTTGGTGTGAATCGTCGGCAGACCTCGCCGGAGCGTTGCTGCATCCATAATATCGTCATGCACGAGCGTAAAATTATGCAAGACTTCAATAACGACACCTCCCATAGATGCATAATAGGGATTACCACCAACAGCACCACAAGCGAGCATCGTTAAAATTGGGCGTACACGTTTGCCGCCATTTGAGAGAACGTACCGCATTTGTTCGAGCAAATTAGCGGGCTCTGCCTGTTTAAGAGCATGCTGCAACGTGGCTTCGATAGCGGTTTTATATTCCCCACATCGCTGAGAAAATTCCGACGATGAGGACGACGATTTAGAAACAGGCGGCGTTTGGGTGGCGATATAATGTGCGCGGGAAACGGGTCCGACAAATGTTGTCGGGGTAGGGAAATGTTCCACAAATGCACGAGGCGATGCAGTGCTTATGCTTGGTGCGGTGGCGATTTCAGCATCTGGTGTCAGCGCTTTATTCATAAATTCGTACCTTTCGTTGTATAATGTTCTCCTCGAGCAAACTCAAGTGTGCCGTGCCTGTCCGTTGAACCATTATGGGTGGGGAAATTTTCTTGAAATATTCCCATGGTATATCACAACGTCAATGCGGCAAAATGTGGTGAAAAGTAGCAGAGACATCGCGGTAGAAGAGGTGAAATCGCGTCTGCCAAATTGGGTGAATTAAGAGAATATATTTTCACAGACGCAGATTCTAAGGACAAATTGTATCATTTTGAGGAAAAATTGATACAATCTTGAAATTATTTTACATTTTTTTAGATAATCTTTGGACTAATAACTCGCCCACATGACAAATTGTAAAAAAACGTTGAAAATACTATAAGCGTTAGACGAATATCCAGAAAATTCCGTATCTTCAAAGAAGATTCCATTAAGCATACAATATGCTTTCAACAATAAAAGCAAGGAATATTTGTGTGCTTGAGAGACAAGTGCAAGATTCTTTTATTCTTCACGAATTCTGTTCATATGATGTCGTTTCAAGACCAAATAACGACATATTCCGATACTTTGCTTCCAGCCGAGTTACCACAAAAACGCAGAATTATATGTGCGTTTATATCAATATTACTTATTGGTTTGTCCACGATTACCACCAGAAGCATCATTGCTCAAGATCATTCTCAAACATCCCTTCATTATAGACCAACTTCAGAGAATTTGCAACAAATATCAGGATCCGTGGAAATCTTTTGCGATACAACGGGGCAGCGCACAATTGCTGATATACGAGAACAGAACCTCAATTTTCGTCCGTTGAGCCAAATGCAAAGCAATTTCCTGAATTTTGGTTTCTCATCTTCTGCATATTGGTTGCGTGTGCGCTTGCAAGATACAGGTTTGCGTCATTGGTTTTTGCTGTTTTTACCTGTATCATATACTGATTCATTGTTGTGTTATGTGGAAGAGCATCGTAAAGAGGATTCAGCAGTAAGAAAGATTGGTGTTTCTGGGGCAAGAGTGCCGAGAACAGACAGGGAAATTTATTGGCGGTCAGCAGTATTTTCATTGCCTCAAATCCCGTCAATGACAGTATTTGTCAGGCTTTCCGGCAGATGGATTTTTTCCAATGAACCTGTGTTGATGACAGAGGACAAGCTAGAAGTCCATTTTCAGACCGAAAAATTTATCTACGGAATTTTTGTAGGTATTGTATTAGCATTAAGTTTGTATAATCTTTTGCTTTACATACGTTTGAGAGATCGTGCGACGGGGTTCTATCTGTTGTATATTTTATTCTTTAGCATCCATGCTCTCGTTTTTGATTCATTATTGTACTTTGAGATATTCCCCACAATTGCCACAAGTATAACGCCACTTGCGTTAATGGTATTGCCAAATCTTGCTGGCGCGTACTTGGCGCTATTTACAACAGAATTTTTGCAATTACGCGAATATGAAAAAACACTGTGGAAACTTAATCAGACCTTTGCTTTTGTCAGTCTATGCCTCGCTTTATCTGCTTTACCAATCAGCATCATAAACAGCAATCTCGAACAGATTTTCCTTCCCGTTTCAGGAATCGTAGGGCTATGTTCAACGATAATTATTGTTTGGGCTACGGTGAAGAGCCTAGTGCACGGACGAGCAGAAGCGCTCTATTTCCTGACTGCAACAGCTGTTTTTTTTGTTAGTGTGGTGATAAAGATACTAGCAAATTTTCATATTATCCCACTTAGCTCCGGGGCATATTACAGTGTAACAGTAGGTTTCGCAGTTCAATTGATATTATTTTCGTTTGCTTTAGCCGACCGAATTCGTACACTTCATCAGGTAATACAACAGACACAAGAACAAGCCATAAAAGCAGAGGCAGAAGCACGTATTGAACACCAGCGCAACGAAGCATTAGAATTAGCTCAAGCAGAGATAGTACGCCAAAAAGTCAAATTGGAAGACCAGAACATGGTCATTGAGGCATCAAATATAGAATTACAACAAATTAATGAGACCTTGCTTCAACAGCAGCACCTTTTGCAAGAGCAACGTCATGAGGCGGAAGAACAACGCAAAGAAATGGAGCAAGCTCATAAAGAAATGTTAAGCAGAGAGGAGTCTATTTTACGGCAACGAGACGAACTTGCTTATCAAAAACTTGTATTAGAAGTAGCGCACAATGAACTCATTTTTGCGAATGAATCTATTAAAAAACAAAAAATAGAACTTGAAGAAAAACAGGAAACAATCGAAGCCGCGAATACCAAATTACAAGCAATAAATGCAGAATTGGTAAGCAGAGAAGAGTCTATTTTGCGACAACGAGACGAACTTGCTTATCAAAAACTTGTATTAGAAGTAGCACACAATGAACTCATTTTTGCGAATGAATCCATTAAAAAACAAAAAACAGAACTTGAAGAAAAACAGGAAACAATCGAAGCCGCGAATATCGAATTACAAACAATAAATACAGAATTACTAAGACAGAAACAGCTTTTGGAAGAACAAACTGTTGAGACCGAAATGCTCAATACAGAATTACATGAGCGTAATCAGGAATTACGTTCACTAAGTGAGGAGAGAAGCGAACTTTTGGGAATTGTGTCACATGACTTAAAAAATCCAATAGCCAGTATTCAAGGTCTGGCAGAAATCCTCATGACAGGTGACAATTCATTGACAGTAAAGCAGCGAGAACAAATGATTCAACTTATTTTGCACAATGCTAATAAGATGAATAACCTTGTCAAAAATCTTCTAGATGCCCATGCCATTGAGCAAGGGAATCTTATAGCACAATTGCAAGAAACAAGACTCAACGACATTGTTGAGCAGGTTTTAATGCAATATCATGAACAGGCTCTACAGAAAGAATTGCGGATACTTTTTCACAATGATGCGGCGGTAACGGTTCTTGCTGACGAGCAACTACTCACGCAGATTGTCGACAACCTTATTTCTAACGCCGTTAAATACTCGCCGCGAGGCAAAACTATACAAATTAGCGTGACGGAATATTCCCCCAATACAGGTTTAGATGATGGAGTGGTCATACTGCAAAGGCGTTTCGGCATACAAAATATTCATCATTTCGGGAAAGAGCCTTTGGGCATTATTATTGTTCGTGATGAAGGTGCCGGCATACCACCAGAGGAGATGCCACGACTTTTCGGAAAATTTGCACGCCTCTCCACACGTCCTACGGAAGGCGAAGATTCAACGGGGCTAGGGCTTTCAATAGTGAAAAAATTTGTACAAAAAATGAATGGTGAGGTTTGGTGTGAATCTGAGCAGGGAAAAGGCTCTGTTTTTATCATCACCCTTCCCTTGTTCCTTACTAATGAATCACCCCGTATTCCTCAAGCCGCTTGAAATCGCGTTTATCGTCATAAAAAGCTGCATGAGCGACGCATCTGCTTCCGTCGTATTGCCTTGGGTTTGCTCCTCGCGCCACTGACGCAAGAGCGCTACTTGCTGGCTGTGCAAGGGCGCAAGCGCTTGGTCGCGGAGATGCAGGGAAATATGCAGTCTGGGGCGGCGCTCCTCAAATTTCCCACCGAGAAGAATCGTCAGCATCGTGCGCGTGCGGGCGTATTCCGAGAGAATCATCGTGTAGAAGCGGTCTCGGATGCCTTTGTCCTCCACCAAATCTGCATACATCCGCATTACGTCCGTATTCACCGAAGCTAAGCCCGTTTCGACATTTCCAAGCACGTATTTGAGCAGTTCCCACGTCGGAATCATTCCACGAACCCGCTCGAAATCATCAGGGCGCTCGGTCATCAGCATTTCAAACGTACTGCCTACACCGTACCAACTCGGCAAGTAATACCGCGATTGATTCCACGCAAAGACCCAAGGAATTGCCCGCAAATCCGCCAATGTACGCTTCCCCGTGCGCCGCGAAGGACGAGAACCGATGCGGTTTTGCTCCAAAGCGTCAATCGGTGTTGCTTGTCCGTAAAACGTCATAAAATCCGGCGCGTGAATCAAGCCTTCATAGACGCGGCGGCTGTACGCAGCGAATTCGCCCAAATACGGGTCGTATTCGTGCGGTTGTTTGAGGTTGTGTGCATTGCGAAGCGTGGCGTTGGTTACGCCGGCAAGCATCAGTTCGAGATTGTATGCGGCTGTGGGGATGTTGGAGTATTTTTGCGCAATCGTTTCGCCTTGTTCGGTCATACGGAAATTTCCCGTTAAAGCGTGTGGTGGTGAGGCTTCCAGAAAGCTATTCATCGGACCCGCACCACGGCTGACCGTACCGCCGCGCCCGTGGAAAAAGCGAATATCCACACCTTTTTCTTCGCCGACCTGTGCTATTGCTTGCTGCGATTGATACAAATTCCACTGACTTGCCAAAATACCGCCGTCTTTGTTGCTGTCACTGTAGCCGACCATCACTTGCTGCACGGCGCGGCGCGTCTTGTGGACTTGCGTTGGTTCGTTTTTCTGTGCTTCCAAACTGCGCACGGTCATTGGGTGTTCCAAGAAGGTTTTGACGATGCTTGCGCCGTTGTTCAAATCGTCAATCGTCTCCAAAAGCGGCACCACAGGAAGGCGGCAAACCAAGCCTTTATCAGTGTTGTACGCCAGACCACTTTCCCGTGCCAGCAAATACACCACCAGCAAATCCGAGACATTCCGCGTCATGCTGACAATCAGCGCTCCCGCACCTGCAACGCCGTATTTCTCGCAATGTTCACGCACGGCGTGGTAGCAATCCAGCACTGCGTCTGCTTCCTTGCCGATACGTGCGCCGGAAAGTGCGAAAGGACGAGGTGATTCGAGTTCCTTGAGTAAAAATTCACGACGCTTTTCTTCCGACCAGCGCGGGAAATTTTCACCGTCTTCCACACCCGCACTCACCAGCAACTGCGCCACTGCATTGTCGTGGAAAGCAGAATTTTGGCGAATATCCAGCACGGCAAGGTGAAAACCGAAGGTCTGCACAGCACGAAGCGCTTTTTGTACGTCGTTCTCCACAAGCCGCATTGCGCCTACTTCCTCCAGCGATGCCATCAGCAAGCGAATATCCACCTCTAGCTCCGAAGCAAGGCGGTATGCGCCTTCGTGGTCATTGAGTTGGGTGGCGTGGTCGCGCTGCACGTCCACCGGAAACCGCGCCAAAACAAGGTTCAAGAACTGTCGCCAAGGCTCATTTTGATTGCGTCCGGCGGCTTCTTTCCCACGTTCACCCAGAAGCACGGTGTACTCTTCGATTTTATCCGTGAGTGCTTTGGAAGGCGCATAAATTCTGCCCGAAATGCTGAGTTTCACGGTCAATTCAAGGATTCTGCGGCGTAGCACAATCAACGCCCGCAAACGCAAGTCCTGAAGCGTTGTGCGGGTGATGTCGGCTGTTACAAACGGATGCCCGTCGCGGTCGCCGCCCACCCACGTTCCGAAGGAAATACGCGGCACGGCATGGTGAATATCCAGTAAGTCAGCATCGAAGCCGCATTCCTGCCACACTTCCTGAAACCGTGAATCAATCACGGGCAGCGTTTCGGGAAAAATATTGGTGAGATAATGCAGCATATTGCGGTGTTCCGAGCCGACATCGGGCTTTTCGAGAAAAATATCGCCCGTGCGCCAGAGCCGCTCCAATGCGGCTTTCACGTCGCGGCGAATCATCTCGCGCTCAAACGGTGTCCACATCTGGTTTTCGCGCTTGACAAGCAGCAAATACAGGTCGCGGTAATGTTCCAGCACGGTTGCGCGTTTTGCTTCGGTCGGGTGCGCCGTCAGCACAGGTTCTATGCGGATATTCGGCAGTGCTTCGGCGATTTCCTTCGCAGAAATTCCGCTTGCCTGAAGCCCTCTCAGAACACCGCTCCACAGCCCGCGCCCTGTTCCCACGCCCTTTTCGGTCTCTTGACGGCGGCGATACTGCACGGCGATATTTTCTTCAATCATGTTCAGAAGCTGGAACGCAATCGAATACATCTGTGGCATTCGTTTGGGAATTTCCACGCGGTGCGCTTTGAGGCTGGAAAATACGCCGCTCGGCAGAGCAGTATCATCCTGCCAAGGCAGCATAGAAGCCAAATCACCTTTGCCGAGTTCGGTTAGAACTTCGTGGAAGCACTGAAAAATAAATGCCGCATCTTCTTGAAATTTCTGCGACGGCGTGTAGGAATCGGAGGTGAAGTTCATGGTTATCGTTTTTTTAACACGGATTTAACGGATTACACGGATTTTTTTGATGTGCTGTGAGAATAGCTGTATTAAAAGTCTTGTAAGTCGTCAGCGCTCAAGCCTGTTGCTTTCATAATGTCGTCGTCGGATAAGCCCATTTCTCGCAGTCTTTGTGCGGTTTCGAGTTGATTTGCTTTTTTGCCTCGTGCTTCTGCTTTTTCGCTTGCCTCTTCGACTGCCGTGTTAATAACATTTTGCATATCACGATAGTATTTCAGCGAGGTCTCGTATTCCTTCATTTGCGCGGGATTGAACTGTGCGATTTCGGCTGTGCGGAATGCTTCTTCAAAGATTTTGGCTTGCAACGCTTCAGGAATATCTCCCAAATCACTCACGTTCTTGATGAAATAGAGCCATTTGTCGGTCTGCGAGATCAGTTCTGTTGCGGTCTTGGAGAACTTTGGCATTTCTAAATAGATAAACGTCAGTTTGTCGTAAAATACGGCATTGTGCTGATTTTTGAGCTGCACAAAATGGAGGTAATCGGCATTGTGCCTGTCCTCTTCAAACACAAAGTCCAAAATCCCAATGCAATACACCGCCGCAAGTTCAAAGCTCCATTTCTCACCGCGCTCAGCTTGTTCGCGGATGGGAAAGGTCGAATAAAAAACGCTACGGTCTTTGAAAAAATTCTGCTTCGCTTTTTGCAATTCCACGATAAATCGCTCGCCGTTGTCGCCCGTGCAAGCAATATCGAACACGGCTTTGCGGTCAAGCATCGTCTCGCCGGAAGCCTCATTTTTGGTGTATTCCAAATTGCGAATGCGGTGTTTCGGCGGCAAAAGCGCGTTCAGAAAGTCCATAAGCAAGTCTTTATGAGCCTCTTCGCCAAAGAGCTTTTTGAAACCGAAATCGGTGAAAGGATTGATATAGCGCTGTTTCATGGTCGTATGCCATTTTTTTGTGTGGTGGAAGTATTGCCGATATGTTATTGCCGAAGCGGTTTGGAAGGCAACTCGCAGTTTGCATACACATCCGCAAATGATAGTGTTATATCCAAAGAAGCCAGATACAGCGAACTTTCCATGTCCTCAGCATCGGTATAAATCCATTCTTTGCGGTCATTCAGAAAATAGGAGGCAACGACGTGTTCATACTGCGAGACGAGAACATATTCACGCAGGCTGGGAATAGAGCGGTAGAGACGGAATTTCGCGTTGCGGTCGTATTCTTCGGTGGAATCGGAAAGAACCTCCACGAGCAGCAGAGGATTGAGCAACGTATCAAACTCATTATCAAGCATTTCTGCTTTGCCACAAACAATACTCGCATCAGGATAGGTGTAAAGCGAGTTTGCGGGTATATGAACACGCAAATCGCTCGTGAACACACTGCACGGGCGACCGCGCAAGCCCGTAATAAGGGCAGCTATGACATTGGCGTTGATAGCGCTGTGCGCCGCTCGTGCGCCCGGCATTGCAGGCGTGTCCGAGCGAAATTCGGGATTCATAGGAAAAATTTCTCCTTGGTAATACTCCGATTTATAGTCTGCAAGCCGCTCACGGCGGAGATATTCTTCCTGAGAAATAAACGATTTCGGTTGTGCGCTCATAGTTTTTATGGAAGAAATTTGGGACAAAATTGATGCTCGTGAAGATGAATTTAACGAGTGATGACGAGGCTTTTACTCCCCACCACGCGCCCATTCACAGCCACACGGCAAATATACAGCCCCGAAGCCACATTCGGAACACTCGCGCTGATGTCGTGCTGACCCGAAGCGTAGGCATTATCGGCAAGCACGGCGATTTCCTGTCCCAATGCGGTGTGCAACGTACAGCGCAGGTGTGCTGATGCGGGGAGCGAGAAAGTAAGCGTGAAGGAATCGTGCGCGGGCTGAGGACTGATGAGCCATTCGGGGGAGAGTGCAAGAGACTCTTTTACGGAAACGATTGTAGCGGGTGCATCAAGGATATAGAGACCGCCGTTAGTGCCGACAAAGATGGATTTGCTATTGGCTGCGAAAGCTGCAATAGTAGTGTTGTTAAGCCCGCTAGTGGTGTAATTATTCCAGCGTTGTCCGTCTGAAGAACCTAACACCATGCTATATCGAGATGACACGCTTAAAATCTCGTTGCGGCGTACAGCTATGTGAGTAAGAATATAAAAAGGAAGAATCGCCTCTCCCCAAACATTTCTTTGCGGTACAAAACCGCCTTGTAAATGCCACAATCGAGAATCTAATGGATAATTGCAATAGTCTATACAGCGATAGATAGTTTGAGTGATAATATAAAGATTATCTAAGAAAGGTGTGAGTTTACGAGTAGGTAAGTTATCACTGCCAATTATCGGTAACGACCAATTTTTACCACCATTAAGGGAAAACCTAGTAATATGGAGATTATTAGGATACACTCCATTAAGAATAAAGGCATACAAAGTATCACCAGTCCTGCCAAAATCATAAACCAATTCCCCTTTTAACCAAGCGGATTGCCATGTTCTGCCACTATCCAATGAACGATAAATTCCATCTCCTGTTGCCGCATAATACGTGCGATTATTGTCGTATGCCGATATGTAACCAAATCCAACATTATTTGGCAGTTTGCCTAGAGAAACCCAATCTTTACCATTCCTAGAACGCCAAAGCACTGTATCTGATACAGCAAAAAAGAAATCACCTGCCGATTGCAACGATGGCACAGTATCGCGCCCAATTTGAAATGGAACAAAGTTTTGATTGATAAGTTGATACATTCTTGTTCTTCTACTATCGCCTGGGGCTGATATACTAACGAAAATCGCACTATCATTTGCGACGATTTGAGATACATATCGTGTTGAAAGCCCTGCATTTGCTCCTTGCCACGTTTTACCGAAATCACTAGAAAAGAATGCGCCTTTATCTGTTCCTGCATATAAGCGCCCCCGTGCCATAGTCAAACTTTGAATAATAGAACCTTGAGGAGCAGAACCTTTTTGCTCCCATATCGTACCTCCATTATACGAAAGATATATCGCATTTGTGCTGGCAGCAAAAAGTGTGGTATTATCCAGAAGTGAAATGGCTTTGGGTTCAAAATTCAAGCTAATACCAACCCAAGTATTTCCAAGGTTCGCGGAGCGTAAGAGTATATTATCTGTTCTTCCGGCATAAATGATATTTCCAAGTGCTGCTACGCACGTTATTGATCCTGAAGTAAAAATTATTGATGCTGAAGTAAAAGGAGTTCGTACGTTTTGCATTTGCGATAAATCTGCAAGAGAAATCCCGCGGCGCTCTACACCGAGTATTTTAGAGTCAGCGAGGGCAATTTGCGACGGTCTTTCATACCAAACATAGCCTAATTCTTGCGTTGTAATACCGCCTGTTGTGGAAATTATGGTGGACGTTAAGGGAAAATTGGAATGGACAGTAATGATGCGCCCCGACGATGCGCCCAAACATAGTGCATCTGTCCTAAACGAATTAAGCGGCAACCACGAAACACCATCAAGAGAACGAAAAACCGCACCACCGCCAGTCGCCGCATACAACGTATCACCCGAAGCCGCAATATGCGTAACACTCGCGCCATCCGGTCCCAAATACCGCCACGCCGCACCCGTACTCTGCGCTTTCGCTTCCCAAACAGTAACCATGAGAATAACACAAAAAGCCACGCTGACAAAGCGAGGAAATAAGCGGCTCACAAGTATTGAAGAAAAAGGAGTCATGGTATCACGGCAACAAATGAAACAAAAGAGATAGCAAACCCTCAAGATAAACCTTTTCCGCTCACATGCAAGTTCTCATGCTGTTTTTAACCTCGAAAAAACTTCGGATATATTCATCGAAACTCTCGGTTGATTCCGGCATACGGTATTGAGAAATTCACATAGCTATTCGATAATCCGGCTTAGTCCCCTGCCTGTAGCCTGTACTTATTGAAAAAAAAAACTGACAGACTAGTATACAAATATACAAGCGACTACACAAGAAGCAGGAAAATGCTATAAATGCCGTTGAGAAAAGCCAACGTCCCATCGGTAATAAAAATAAACATCATCGGTCCTCGAAGTACATTCCAAAGCGGCTTTTGTGCAGTACCCTCTTTGAGTGCTATCGGCAAATTAAAGATAAATTGCGACGTGTGTGCTATGGCAAATATGAGCAGCAGTACACCGCGTTGTTGAGGAGTAGAGAACACACCTTGCAATACCAACAGAGCCAATGACGCTATCGCAAAAGCCCCATTCATCCCACCCAAAAACTTCAAACTCCATGCAAGCTGTGGAAAAATAGTATTGGTACGCTCCTCACGAGGAACGAGGATTTTTGCGGCTGACCGAGATTTGATGCTAAAATACCAACAAGCCGCACCAAACCACAGTATGTTGAGTACTAAGATACCGTAAAAAATGTATATCATTGCATTTTAGAAAGATTTCATAACAAGAACTTTGACATACGTGCTACAAACAGTAAGCACAAGTTGAGAATACCGTTTTTCATATATCCTTTAGTTATTCAGTTCTTCAACAGCGCTCAAAAACTGCCGCCAAGCCCTGTCCCACTCCCACGCAAAGCGAAGCCACGCCATAGCGCACTCCGCCATCACGCTTCATGCCACGCACCAGCGTTCCCACAAGCCGCGCACCGCTCATACCGAGCGGATGCCCGATTGCGATTGCGCCGCCATGCACGTTCAACCGCGATACGTCCAGCGGAGATGCGTTCAGCGCCAAACCGCGAACACACGCCAATACTTGCGCCGCAAACGCCTCGTTAATTTCCACGCGTCCAATCTCGTTCATTGTCAATCCCGCTCGGTGAAGCGCTTTCGGAATTGCCTCCACCGGACCAATTCCCATCATACGAGGATTTACTCCGGCAACACCGGATGAAACATAGCGTGCAAGCGGCTTTAGCCCATATTTTTTCACTGCTGTCTCGCTTGCAAGAAGCATTGCTGCGGCTCCGTCATTCAGCGAGGAAGCATTTCCCGCCGTAACCGTTCCTCCGGTACGAAAAGCTGCTTTGAGTTGAGAAAGCGCTTCCAAACTTGCATCCATGCGTGGTTGCTCGTCTTGGTCAGCGAAAGTTGTGCCGGATTTAGACACAAGCGGAACAGAAACAATTTCCTCTGCAAACACACCGTTTTTACGTGCTTCGGAGGCTTTATGGTGCGATGCTAAAGCAAATTCATCTTGTTCTAAGCGGCTGATATTGTAGTGTTCAGCAAGGTTTTCTGCGGTTTCGCCCATAGATTCTAAGGGAAATTTTGCTTTGAGGCGTTCATTAGGAAAACGCCAACCAAGCGCTGTATCAAATGCAATAACATTCCCGAACGCCGCTTGCCCACTCACGTTTTTCGGCATTGCCAAAGGCGCACGGGACATAGATTCCACACCTCCGGCGACAATCATTTCGGCATCACCCGTTTGAATAGCTCTCGCGCCTTGAATCACTGCTTCCAGCGACGATGCACACAAACGATTCACCGTTACTCCCGGTACTGTTTCCGGCAGTCCCGCCAAAAGCGCTGCGATGCGGGCTACATTACGGTTATCCTCACCGGCTTGATTGGAGCAGCCCAATATCACATCGTCAATTGCTTCGGGCGGAACGGCTGTCCGCTCAACAAGGCTTGTTATCACGTGTGCGGCGAGGTCGTCCGGGCGGACGGAAGAGAGAATACCGCCGTATTTGCCGACGGGTGTACGAATGGGTTCAATGATATAGACGTTTTGGGACATGATGCGGATAAAAATTGTGAACAAGGAGTGCGTAAAATCGGCTTGCAACGTACAAAATTACCACCGTTTTGCCAAGTTTTTCCCTTGAACTCGGCGAACAAACTGCTCGTTACTCGTCTCATAAAAAAATCTTTCCTTGACTTCATTTCTTGATTTGAGCATTGCAAAAAATTCTTTAGTTTATTCGTGCTTACTCTTACGCTTGCTTTCAACACGCATGATTCCGTGTTCAGAAGAAAAGTTTGTATCAATTATTGTGTGTTCTCAGTATTAAAGCACTCTCGATCTCCTGTTCCGACAGGGATTTTCTGCTTTGATAGTTCGATAATTCGATAGCTTGATAGGACAATTGCATCGCAAATCCTCGTTTATTCTCTTCAACTTCTAACGTACTTGCTCTATGATGAAAAAAGCTGTCATTATGGCGGGCGGCTTCGGCACACGCTTACGCCCGATAACGATGAATTTACCGAAACCAATGGTTCCGATGATGAATGTGCCAATGATGGAGCATATCGTGAACCTCCTCAAAAAAAACAATATCACCGATATTGTCTCGTTGCTCTATTTCCAGCCTGAAAAAATCACGTCGTATTTCGGCACAGGCTCGAATTTTGGGATTTCGATGAAGTATATGCAGGCAATGGCGGATTATGGTACTGCCGGAGCGGTACGCTATGCACACGAACACCTCACGGACCGCTTTATTGTTATCTCCGGCGACGTTTTGACGGATTTTGATTTGGGCGCTGCTATCAAATTCCACGAAGAGAAAAAAGCAAAAGCGACGATTGTTCTCACGCAAGCCGCAAACCCTCTTGCATTCGGGATTGTGATGACCGACAAAGAAGGAAAAATTACCCGCTTTTTGGAAAAACCGTCGTGGGGCGAAGTCTTCTCAGACACAATAAACACCGGTATTTACATCCTTGAGCCGGACGTTCTCGACTTGATTCCCTATCAAAAAGATTTCGATTTCAGCAAAGACCTCTTTCCGCTTATGCTCCAACAAGGTCTTCCGCTCTATGGTTACACGGCAACGGGCTATTGGCAGGATGTGGGTAATCTCGACCAATATCAGCAGGCACAATCTGACGCAATTACGGGCAAAGTGAAGGTCGAAATCAAAGGCGAGAAGCGCGGCGGCAGCTATGTTGCGGCTTCGGCGCAAATCCACGAAACCGCAAAACTTTCGGGGACAGTGATTATCGGGGAAAATGTTGTAGTCGGTCCTCGTGCGGAAATCAGTAATTCCTCGCTCGGCGACGGCTGCCACGTGGGTTACGGTGCGAAGATTGATAATTCTGTCGTGTGGGAACGCACCAAAATCGGTGATTATGCTTCGCTTGCCAATGACGTTATTACGAACGATGTCAGCATCGGCGATTATGTTACTATTGGCGAAAGCGTTTTTATTTCGGACGGTTGCCGCATTGGTGATTATGCGAAACTCGCGTCAAACATCAAACTTTGGCCCCAAAAAGAAGTTGAATCCCGCGCAATCCTGACCAGAAGCCTTGTTCAGGAAGAAAAGTGGATGCGCGACCTTTTCACCGATGCTCGCGTAACGGGAGCGTCGAATATTGAGATGAATCCTGAGTTCGGTGCGAAATTCGGCGCGGCACTCGGCAATTCGCTCGGTTCGGACAAAACCGTTATCGGCAGCCGCGATGCAAATGAGGTTTGCCGCATGGTCAAACGTGCGATGGCTGCGGGATTGATGTCGGTGGGAACAAATGTCATTGACCTCCAAACAACGCCGCTTCCGCTCACTCGGCAAGCACTCCGCGACGGTAAGGCTGTTGCGGGTTTCCACGTGCGTCAATCACCGTATTATCCGAAGCAAGTGGATATTATTTTGCTCAATGCCGACGGGCGCGATATGCAGACGAATGCACTGAAGAAAATCGAACGTCTCTTTTTCGGCGAGGACATTAAGCGTGTGGACCCGGAACAAATCGGCACGCTCATTTTCCCGGAACGCACGGTGGAGGCGTACAATGCCGCATACGCAGGCGCTATTGACGTGAAGAAAATTGCCGAACGGCAATTCAGCATCGTTGTTGATTACGCTTACGGCATGACTTCAGCACTGTTCCCGCGCCTTCTGGGCGAGTTACAGTGTCAGGTTGTCGGCTTAAACGGCTATATTGATTCGCGGCGGGCAATTCGTGGCGACGAGCAATCCAAAGCTGCACGCGAGCAAATGAGCCAAGTGATGAGTTCGCTCAAATACGAAATCGGCTTCATTATTGACCCGGGCGTAGAAAAAATTTCCGTCGTGGACGCAAGTGGACACTGGTATGATAATCGCTTGCTACCGATTGTAGCAAAATTGTTCATGGAAACCAATAAAGACCGCACTCCGTATAAAATTGCCGTGTCGGTCGTAGCGTCGAGTGAAATTGAGGAAGCTGCCAAAGCATACAAAAACGTAACGGTGGTGCGTATTCCGAACTCGCATTCTGCGATGATGGAAGCCACACGCGACAAAGATATTTTGTTCCTCGGCGATATGCGCGGACGGCTTATTTTCACGGAGTTTTTCTTTGCCAGCGATTCGATGTTTGCTATCGGTAAAATTTTGGATATGCTTGCAAAAACGGGAAAAACCATCAGCGAAGTCGAAAAAGAGCTGCCGAAACGTTATCAATCCAACCGCCAAGCTCCCTGCCCTTGGGAGAAAAAAGGGTTGATTATGCGCCGTTCTATGGAATACAGCGAAGGCAAAAAACGCGAACTTATTGACGGTGTGAAGATTTTCGACGGTGATGTATCGGTGCTGTTTTTGCCCGACAAAGAGCGTGGTATCTTCCACGTAACCGCCGAAGCTGCCGACAAAACTGCCGCACAAGCGGCTGCGGATGAGCATATTAAACTTGTCGAGCAATGGCGCGATGAATAGTGATTGAGATTCGACCGTCCGACATATTCGGACGAAACAGAACCCCTAAGCAAGCGTACATCATACACAGGATGTACGCTTGCTGCTTTTTGAAAAGCATAGAAGGCTGAATTCAGCTTGTTTCTGAGGCGTTATCGTTGTAATTTACAGAATAAATTTTCATTTTTTGGTAACCCATGATTTTTTCTGAATCCTCAACATTTACAAAGAAAGTCTATTCTGTACTGAGCGATGATGAATATGGTCAATTGCAATGGCATTTAGTCAATAATCCGGAGCTAGGTGTTGTAATTCCACAAAGTGGTGGTATTCGGAAAGTACGTTGGCAGATTGAAGGTCATGGAAAACGAGGCGGAACGCGGATTATTTATTACTGGATTACCGAAGAAGACGAAATTTTATTGCTTGATATTTACCGAAAGAGTGATAAAGATGACCTTACAAAACGAGAAATTGATTTCTTCAAACACTTGGTAAAGGAGTATTTACGCCATGAGTAAGCATTTTGCTGATATTGCTGCCAGTATCGTTGAACATGGACTTATTCGCAAAGGTATTGCAAAACCAAGCCGAGTATGGCACATTGATAAAGAAACAGGCAAACGAACATTAATAGTGGACAACTCAGAAGAGTTCTCGCAAGCGAAAAATGACTATCAAAAACTTCAGAAGAATGCTATCAAGAAATAACGCATTCAGTTTGAAAGTGGGAACATAAACCCCGCATTATTACTACCTCTATACATATTTCCATGAGTACCAACGGAAACGCTTCCAGTTCAAGCCCTATTCTAAACGGGAATTCTACGAATGGTCAATCCTCAAACGGTAATAAACCGACAAAGAAAGCTAAGAAAGCCGACGCAAGTGAAGATGCCATGTCGAAAGGCATTGACGGTGGCTTGCTCAAAAGGCTTTTAGAGTTTTTGAGACCGCATAAAAACGCCGTTCTGGGCGTACTACTACTGACAATTATTGTCGCAGCTATTGGTCCTGTGCGCCCAAAACTCAGCCAATACAGCGTTGATCATTACATTGCCACAAAAGACCAAAACGGTCTTTATGGCATGATTTTGCTGATTGTCGCACTGCTCATGGCACAAGGTATTTTGCAGTATGTTCTCACAAAACTCATGCAGCGTATCGGGCAAACGACCATTCTGGATGTGCGGATGCGCCTCTTTCGGCGCTTGCAGGAAATTTCTATGCGGTATTACGACACCACACCGATTGGGCGCTTGGTGACTCGTGTTACGAATGATGTGGAAGTGCTGAACGAAGTATTTTCGTCAGGGTTGGTGATGATGGTGGCGAATGTCTTTATGATTTTCTGGATTATCATCATGATGTTCTATACGAATTGGCAGCTTGCCTTAGCAACAATTGTGGTTGTGCCGATTTTACTCTATGGAACAAACATTTTCCGCAAAGCAGTTCGACGCGAGTTCCGCACTATCCGCACACAGGTAGCCCGCATGAATGCGTTTTTGAACGAGTATATTACGGGAATGAATATCATTCAGATTTTCTCACAAGAAGAACGTCAGCGCCAAGAATTCGACACGATTAATGCAGCTCATACCGAAGCCCACGTCAAATCGGTCTTCTACTACGCCGTCTTTTTCCCGTTTGTTGAGATGATGAGCACTGTCTCACTTGCTATTGTGATTTGGTATGCTGCGGGGCATATTTTGCAAGGCACAATGACCGTCGGTGAGGTGATTGCATTTTCGATGTTTGGCGAAATGTTCTTCCGCCCCATCCGTGAACTTTCCGATAAATACAACACACTCCAAAGTGCTATGGCTTCGTCGGAACGTATTTTTCAACTGTTGGATGAGGATTCGTTTGTGAAGGATAATCCGAATGCTGTTCCCATGCAACCTTTACAGAGTGCAATTGACTTTAAGAATCTTACGTTTAGTTACGATGGCACAAAGAATGTACTGTGTGAAGTTTCTTTTACCGTGAAAAAAGGGCAAACTCTCGCTATTGTCGGTGCGACTGGTGCAGGAAAATCATCGCTGATGAACCTGCTGACGCGCTTTTACGAGTTTCAGAGCGGTGATATTGTGATAGACGGTCGTAGCATACGCGATATTCAGCAATTGTCGCTCCGAAACCGCATGGCTATTGTCTTGCAGGATGTGTTTCTTTTTTCTCGCTCCGTCGCAGAAAATATCTCGCTTGGCAACGAAAACATCTCCCGTGCAAGTATTCAAGCGGCGGCTGAGGCTGTTGGCGCTGCCGAATTTATCGAAAAACTTCCCGAAGGTTACGACACACAAGTTATGGAGCGCGGCGCAACGCTGTCGGTCGGTCAGAAACAGCTTATTTCCTTTGCCCGTGCGCTTGCCGCCGACCCCGATATTTTGATTTTGGACGAAGCCACTTCGAGTGTGGACACTGCCACAGAACAGCTTATTGAGGAGGCGATTCAAACCCTGCTCAAAGGGCGTACATCTATCGTGATTGCGCACCGCCTGTCCACGATTCAGAAGGCAGATAATATCGTGGTTCTGCATCACGGGAAAGTCTATGAGCAGGGGAATCATCAAGAATTACTTGCTCAAAACGGCTTGTATGCGAAACTCTACCGTTTGCAGTACAAAGAGCAGTTGGTGTAATTTTCGTGTACATCTAAAGCGATGTTGTCATACCGACGAAGCGCCACTACAAGCGGTGAAAGCGCTTCATTGCTTCTTCTTCGAGCGCTGCGCGGTGGTCTGGGTGAGCAATCTCAATGAGCGCTTTTGCACGCTGGCGCATATTTTTTCCGTAGAGATTCGCAATGCCGTATTCGGTAACGACGTAATGTACGTGCGCACGGGTTGTAACAACGCCTGCACCTTGCTTGAGATAAGGCGTAATGCGGGTTTCACCTTTGGAAGTTGTCGAAGGAAGCGCAATAATCGGCTTGCCGCCTTCGGAAAGTGATGCTCCGCGAATAAAATCCATCTGTCCGCCAACGCCGGAAAATTGGCGTGTGCCAATAGAATCCGCACAGACCTGCCCCGTCAAATCTACTTCGATTGCACTATTGATAGCCGTTACTTTGGGATTACGGCGAATAACGTGTGTGTCATTCACGTACTGACTGTCCAGAAAAACCGTGAACGGGTTATCATCAACGAAGTCATACACACGTTTTGTTCCCATCACAAAGCCCGTGACAATCTTGCCCGGATGTGTAGCTTTATGCTCACCGGTGATAACACCTTTTTCCACAAGATTGATAACGCCGTCAGCAAACATTTCGGTATGAATCCCCAAGCCTTTGTGATTGCCCAGCGCCGCCAAAACCGCATCCGGAATAGCTCCAATGCCCATTTGCAGCGTGGCACCGTCTTCCACAAGCGAAGCGCAATACTGCCCAATAGCCGTTTCTACTGCGGTGTGTGGCGGAATTTCAATCGTCGGGAGCGGTTCGTCAACCTCCACAGCAGCATGGATTTTACTGATATGCAAAAAGCCGTCGCCGTGTGTATGCGGCATTTGCGGGTTAATTTGCGCAATAATTATTTTCGCACATTCCACCGCAGCCCGCGCAATATCTACCGAAACGCCCAGTGAGCAGTATCCGTGTTTATTTGGCGGCGAGACTTGAATCATCGCCACATCAAGCGGCAAAATGCCACGCCGAAAGAGCAATGGTGCTTCGCTCAGAAACACAGGAATATAGTCCGCACGACCTTCTTCAACGGCTTTACGCATATTCGGTCCTACAAACAGCGCATTTATACGGAAATGTTCTTCCATTCCGGGCGCGGCATACGGCGCAGAGCCTTCGGTATGGAGATGAACAATTTCTACATCGCGTAATTCCTGAGAGCGGGCGGTCATGGCAGCAATTAAACGCTGCGGTGCGGCGGCAACGCTGTGAATAAAAACTCGTTGCCCGGATTGAATAACGGAAACGGCTTCTTCGGCTGTGCTGATTTTTAGAGTCATATTCGTTCAAAAAATGTGGAAAAAGATATAGGTTGTGGTAATAATTCTTTGAGTAACGACCAATCAACCAATGCCCCAATCTATGCCGCCATTGCCTGCGCATCTTCCAGACGCTTGATTTCATCACGCAATTCGGCTGCACGCTCGAAATCAAGGTCGCGGGCTGCGGTTTTCATCTCTTCACGAAGCTGCTCGATAAGACTGGTGCGCTGTTCGGGAGTCATGAGTTTGAGAATTGGTGCGGTTTTCTTCTGAATATCGGCAAGTTCGGCAGCGCGGCGTTTTTCGGTGCGTTTAGCGTTAATATCGGCAATAGAAGTGCCTTGCAGGATTTCTTCGAGCGATTTATAGACTGTTTTGGGGTCAATACCGTGTTTTTGGTTATAGGCTATCTGCAATGCACGGCGGCGATTGGTCTCGTCCATCAACTTCTGCATGGATTTCGTGATTCTATCGGCATAGAGAATCACCAACCCCTCAGCATTCCTCGCCGTTCTGCCGGCAGTTTGCAGCAAGGAGCGCTCCGACCGCAGAAAACCTTCTTTGTCGGCATCCAAAATTCCCACAAGCGACACTTCCGGCATATCCAAACCTTCGCGGAGCAAGTTTACCCCGACCAGCACTTCGTATTTCCCCAAACGCAAATCCCGCAAAATCTCGACGCGCTCCAAGGCGTCCACGTCGGAGTGAATATACGCCACTTCCACGTTCAAATTCCTCAGATAGTCCGTCAAATCTTCCGCCATGCGCTTCGTAAGCGTTGTAACCAGCACCCGTTCTTGCTTTTGCTGACGCTTGCGAATTTCGTTGAGCAAATCGTCCACCTGATTTTTGATAGGACGAACACTGATTTCGGGGTCGAGCAAGCCCGTCGGACGAATGACCTGTTCGACGACAACGCCCCCGGATTGCTCTAATTCATAATCGCCCGGAGTAGCGCTTACATACACGATTTGCTTGGTTACTTCATTAAACTCATCGAATCGCTGCGGACGATTTTCCATTGCCGAAGGCAGCCGGAATCCGTGTTCGACAAGCGTTCCTTTGCGTTGGCGGTCGCCGTTGTACATAGCGCGAACCTGCGGTAGCGTAACGTGGCTTTCGTCAATGATGGTCACATAATCTTCGGGAAAATAATCCAGCAAACACACCGGACGCTCACCAAATGAACGCCCTGAAAGGTGCATGGAATAATTCTCAATGCCGGAGCAATAACCCACTTCCCGCATCATTTCAAGGTCGAACATCGTGCGCTGCTCCAAACGCTGTGCTTCCAAGAGTTTCCCCATGTCGTAGAGTTCCTTCAAACGGTCGCGGAGTTCGTTTTGAATGAGCAAAATTGCTTGCTCGACTTCTGCTTCGGTACTGGCGAAAAGCCGTGCGGGATACAGTGTCGTAGCTTCCAGCGTTTCGATAACTTTCCCGTCAATCGGTGTAATCAGAGAAAGACGATCAATTTCATCGCCGAATAGTTCAACACGAATCGCAATACTATCTTCGTAAGCAGGCATAATGTCAATCACATCGCCGCGCACACGGAATGTCCCGCGTCCGAACTCGAAATCATTCCGCGAGTAATACATATCGGCAAGACGACGAATCATCTGCTGGCGGTCAATGCGCATCCCTTTGCGAAGCGCCATGAGCATTTGCTGAAACGATTCTTTACGCCCCAAACCGTAAATGCACGATACTGACGAGACCACAATTACATCACGCCGCCCTTCCACTAAAGCACTTGTGGCGCGGAGTCGAAGGCGGTCTATCTCGTCGTTGATAGCAAAATCTTTTTCGATATAGGTATCACTTGAAGGCACGTATGCTTCGGGCTGGTAATAATCGTAATAGCTGATGAAAAATTCGACGGCGTTATGTGGAAAAAACTGCTTGAACTCCGCATAAAGCTGTGCCGCCAGCGTTTTATTGTGCGAAATCACCAGCGTCGGGCGCTGCACCTCTTGAATAACATTAGCAACGGTAAACGTTTTACCGGAGCCGGTAACGCCAAGCAAGGTTTGATGCCTGTCGCCTCGCACAATTCCTTCGGTGAGTTGGCGGATAGCTTCAGGTTGGTCGCCGGTGGGCTTGTAATTGGAAACAAGTTGAAAACCTTGCATAGCAAAAGAGTATTAGTGAAAGAGAGTACTAGTGAAAGCAATGAGACAAAAACTAAATGCAGCAGGATGACTGCCGACATCAAACTTACATAAAAAGGGCAATATTTTCATTTTTTTCGTTCATTTCCTTTTTTCAGATTGCAAGAGAAAAAGCGCTTGGAGATTCATTTGGCACAGGTTTTGCTTTTTCATAAAAAAAATCTCTCTCATAGTTAAGTTGAAGATAGCTTATTGAGAGTAACAATTTTTCATGGCAATTCATTGTAGAAGAATATTACGAATCACAACATTTCACATTTTCGGAGACATCTGATGAAGACGCTGCATACCGCATTAGTGCAGGGCGCATTGGTCGCAATGACCACGTGCGGTCTTGCCTTTTCGCTTGCCCAACCTACTCGGCTTTTAGCACAAAGCCCCGTTGAAGCGGGTAATCTGCCCACAAGTGCGCCGCGCCGCACTGTACCAACGGCGGATAATCTTGGAGTACGCTATCTTAAACTTGGTAATAGTTACCGCGAAGCCCGTAATTTCGACCTCGCTCAGACGTATTTGAAGCGTGGCTTAGATATGGTACGCAATCGTAACGCCTACTGGGAAGCGACAGGATACGAGTATTTGGGATTGCTCTACCGCGACATGGGCGACCGCCAAATGGCTCTTGAATACTTGCGTACAGCCGCCTCGCTCTATGACCGCGTTGTGACTATGCGCAATAATCAAGGCAGTGATGAAGTCTTACGGAGTATTATTGCCGATGTCGAGCAAGGCAGCAGCGCTGTGCGTTCTATACCGCCACCGCCCCAAGTAGTAGGCGATGTGCGAATGCAGGAAGAAAACCGTCGTTTGCAAGAGGAAAATCGCATACTCCAAGCGAAAATCAATGATTTGGAAAATCGAATCCGTCAGTTAGAAACGGGTTTAAGTGCAAACCCCGGTATGTCGCTCAAAAGCCCGATGTCGGTGGACATGAGCGATTGTAAGCGTGATTTGGAGGGTATTGCACGGTACCGCGAAAGTACGCTTTGGCTCAATGGTTATGCGCCGATTGATTTTTCGACACGTGATGTCCGCATCACTGGCGGAGGTGCAAGAGTGGATGGAACGGTTATTGTAGGCTATCTTAAACGCGGAGAATCAGCAAAAATTGATATTAATATGCCGCTCGGACAATACGTCATCATTGGCGACGGCTGCGCTCCGAAAGCGCGGGATATTGATGTTCGGATTATCAATCAACAAGGCGTAGTGCTGGAGAAAAAAGATATTCGCTTTACTGGCACAATGCCGAACCCTGCTCCTTCAAACTCGTCATCAAACAGTTCCGAAAGCCGCCCCGAAAACCGTTCGGAAAATCGTCCTACCGGTGATAGTACCCAAACGCAACAGCAACCTCGTTCCGGCGAAATGTCCACTACGACACAACAGCCTGACGATGCTTTACGCAACCGCCCATCCAATAACCGCGAAGCACTCGCTAAACTTTCTTGGAATAACGAGTACGGCGGAGTGCACACGTTCTTGGTTACAATGTATGAATGCGAGAGCGAAGGCGCTTATTTCTGCTTGTTGATTGGTAAAAAATAATTTCATCAAGGATTGACGCTATGCATATCTTCTCATTACCTCGCTGTACCGCATTGGTACTAGCGTTCTGGCTTGGTGAAACGCTACTCGGTATAGCGTTGCAACAAACGCTGACTACAGCTTATTCACAAACCCAGCGCCCACGCCCGATTACGCCGCGAGTTTCTTCCAGACCGTTGACTCCGGCAACACAGCGCGTTTCGGGAAACCCTCGTACTTGGCTTGCTGACGCGCAGCGCTCCTTAAAAATTGGCAGCAGCTACCGCGAAGCCCGCAATTACGACCTTGCGCAAAAATATATCCAACGCGGCATCGAACTTGCTCAAAAAGCCGGAAATCGTTACTGGGAAGCAACGGGTTATGAATATCTTGGTTTAGTGTACCGAGATATTGGCGATCGCACGGCTGCTTTATCTGCTTTACAGCGTGCTTCCGATCTTTTTAACGGCTTAATTAAGCAACCCGACGGCAGCCAACGGGCGACGCAGGCGCTCATTGATGATGTCAATCGGAATGACCGTTCCCGTCCACCGGCAAATGTTGCTCCAAGCCCGATGAATCAAGGCGCTCCAAACCAACAGCCGCAGCCATACCGCTCCATACCGCCGCCAACGGGAAGCGCACGCCCTTACATGGCTACGCCAACTCCAAACAACGATTTAGAGCGCGAGCGAAATTTGAACCGTCAATTGACTGAGCGTGTCTTGGCACTGGAAAATAAAATACGCGCTTTGGAAGATCGCCCTTTTACCCCTAGCCCCGGCGGCACGGTTGTTTATCAGCCTTCTTCACCTCCTCCGGCGGCAACGGAGAGTTCGCCCGGTGTGGTTGCTCGCACAATGCCACGTCAAGTACCCGATGGCGGGAAGCCGCAAGCAGAATTTGCACCATTTCAGACAGACAAAAAACCACGCCCGGAGCCAATCACCCGCAGCACATCAAACACCGCACGGGCAATCGTTACCGACGTGTACACACTGCCAACGTTTACGTTGCAAATTGGCATCGGAGCCGGATACAATCTTAATACAAAAGGCTTACTGACTCAGCGGACAATAACAGGCAATACCACAACGGAAAATATCTACGGAGGCGCACCGCCTATTTCCTTTCCCTTGCTTTCGGTGAGCGGCGATTTTTTCATCACACCGAATTTCTCGATTGGACTTATGTACGGTTATTATCCGGGACCTGACCAATCAACAAGTGCTACCGTTACAAGTGGCACGGTTACTCGTTTTACAACGACGAGCTACCATCTTTTGACGCTGCGTCCGGCATACCATTTCGTGCGCGACCGTTATGTGGACGTGTACGCAGGTTTGGCTATCGGTTCACTGATTAACTTTAATCCCTTTTTCAGCCCGATAAGTTTATACGGCGGCGTGTTGGTCGGCGGACAGTACAACTTTACCCGTCAAGTCGGCGCATTTCTGGAACTTTCGGGTGGAGCTACCTTTTTAGGCGATGCGCCCCTTGAACGGGCGACAACGACTGGAAACCCGCTTATCGGCATTGGTGCTTACGGAAGACTTGGTTTGGCAATCAGTTTTTAGCGCTTTTTAATGATGTACCAATGATTGACAGAAAAGGCGACGGACGTATATTGTCCGTCGCCTTTTTGTTTGGTGATAGGGATATTGTACAAACGACTCTCAATTATTTTGGTCGGTCAAGCCGTTAAAGCGCGTATTGACAATGGAATTGAAGATAGAACCAAACGTATAGTTAATCCCAAAATACGCCCAATACGAGAAACTCGTCGGAAGTTGTCGTCCTTGCAGCAAAACGGTCGTCGTGTTCAGGTCTGACTTTGCAAGCGAGATTTGGTCTTGAATAAGCGCTGCCGAGCCAAAAATTTGAATAGAAAGACCTTCCACCACACGCAAACTCAATTGGGTATCAAGCGAGACGCGGTATTGTGAAAAATTATCCATAAAATTTGAGCCTCGCAAGCCCATATAAACCGTGCCCCATTGTTGCGTTAGGTCGAGTGATGCAGAAAGACGTTGAAATGGTCGTAATTCTTGTGTGCGGTCGAAAATTGTTTTTTCTATATAGTTCAAATGCTGCAACCCCGCTTCATAGCTAATGCGCAGTTGGTGATAGGTATTTTCACTATATGGAAAAATGTTGTACTCCACAACGGGAGAAATCCGATGCGAAAATTGAATATTGCGAAAGACCGAGTGTTCGCCGATATACAACCCACCAAAAGACCAATGTTCACCGAGGCTGTGAGCATACAGCGCATTACCGCCGTAGGCGTCGGTCGCTGCAAAATATTGCTTCTCATCAATAGTAAACTCACTCGAATTACGCCGGAAAAACGCATTGGCAATGATTTTGTTATCATTTGTTACGCGACGAACCGTCAGAAAACTGTTCAACCAGAGAAAACGATTATTCGATTCGGCAGATGTGTTCCCGTTTGCACCGATAGTAAATGCCCAATAGTCCCAAGGGTCTTTCACCGCAGCAATCGTCGCTTGCTCGCGCTTCGGGAACTCAAATTTCATTTTACTGCGTAGTTTCGTTTTGGCGACATACCGCACCAGTCCGGCTTGTAAGACCTTCACAAGTTCACTACGAATCATTTCATCGCTTGCAGATTGGTCAAGATTAAACATGAGGGTGTCGTTCATATTCTGAAACTCGTGCTGCCCCAAAAAATTCACTGTAAAAAGGCTGCCGTCTGCTCCGGTGGATTGGCGAATAATAAGGAGCTGCACATCAGCTTGGAAGCGGTCTCGCACGAAGTTAAAAAATGATAATTCTGTTTTAACATAATCCTCAAAGCACCACCCTGTGCAGTTGAGAAACAGTTTAGGAGCATTATTCACCAACGTTGTGTCGGTAGTTTTCGTGCTGTCGGCAGTAAAAGACATATCTCCTGCTTCAGCTATCATTGGGTACATCGATAATATTGTGCAGAACGCAACAACAACAAGAAAGAAGCGTATCATAGCAAATAGGGCAAAAGGTAAAAAAAGACGCGGAAGTTAAGAATATCTCAGTCTTACGAAAGCGTTCGTACTTTGTTGCACATAAAAAGAAAAAAAATACATTTCCCCTCTATACCGCTATTCTGCGATTGTTCGCGGCAATAAGACGACAAATGTTGCTCCTTGACCGAGTTCACTTTCCACCCAAAGCTGCCCTGAGTGCAATTCTACCACACGCCTTGCAATCGCCAGCCCCACACCATGCGAAGATTCGCCTCCTGTCGGACGTGCCGAAAGGCGCTGAAAAAAACCGAAAAGTTTCTGTTTATCTTCGTCGCTCAACCCCGGACCTTCGTCCTGTACTTCAAAGCGAATAGCCTCCGCCAAAGCAATGACGCGGGTTATGACCTTTGTTTCGTAAGGCGAGTATTTTATGGCATTGCTGAGAAAATTTTCTAGGACTTGCTGCGCTAGTATTCTGTCAACATGTAATGTAAAATCTTCTCCTTCAGCAAACATCTCCAGTGTTTGCGCTTTTTCTGAGGCACGGTGCATATTTTGTTCCACAACCGTTTGAAGAAGTTGTTGCGCATTGCACAAGGTCTTACTTACTTGCATTTTTCCCATTTCTAACGCCGAACTTGCTAACAAACTTTCGATTAAATCTAACATCCGCTCACATATTTCACGAATACGCGCTCCGGCAATCGGAAATTCTTCCGCGGTAATTTCGCCCAATTCAATAAGCTGTACCGCCGCAAGAACGGAGGCAAGCGGGCTTTTCAAGTCATGCGAAACAACACTCAAAAGCTCGGTTTTCCGCTTATTGGCTTCCTGGGCTTTTCGCAAATTTTCTTCCGAATCCGCCAATGCTTGTTCTAACTGATTTTGTAATTTGATAAGTTTTGATTGAGCAAAATCACTCATACGCATCATCTGGGCTGTTTCACGCAGCATCACCTCGTATCGCTCTGTTAATATCCGATATTCATCGTGTAACGTTGCTGGCTGAATATGTTCTGCTGATGCGGCACTAATAGCTTTAGCACGGTGCAAAAGTTCTTCTTCGGCTCGAAAAACCGAGTGTGATTCATTGGTACTGACCATAACAGCTTGGAAAATGAGGAAGAGAGAATTGGTCTGCAGGGCGAAATTACTGAAGGTTCGGGGGCTTGCCAAAAATAAATTACATCGGTGGTTACTTAGACAATTCTTCTCGCGGAAATGCACTGTTCAAGCCATTCCCGTTTTTTGAGAAGCTCCGGAACGCTCATCTGCTCTTGCGTTTTGGTAAATTTACGAATTGCTGCGGAATGAATTTTACTGATGACTGCCCGCGAATCGCCTATGAGCGTCCCTTCTAATGCTCTTGCCAGACGTGCTGCCAGCGCTGAACATTCCTGACGCAAAGCCCGCTCCCGTTCTGCGATATTGAGATGAGCGGCGTCAAGGTGAGCCGTTGCCGCTTGCGGTTGCTGTTTTCCATCGCCGTTCCGAAAAAGCAAGGCATTTTGCACGGGTTGTTTCTTTGCAGAGCGCTTCACAACAGGAGTTGGACGCAAATACCCGTCGAAGAGCGTGAGTGCATGTGTTTCAATGGATTGATGCTCGACGGCGGTCAGTTGCCAAAGTTCATTTTGCTGCGGGGCTTGTGTGCGGGAGCGCTTCTCGGCTTCGTTACGCGGTTTCCTGAGTTGAACGCCGATCTGCTCTTCGTTGGAAATCCATTCTAAAATCTGGACTAATTCCGCATCATTAGAAGCATAAATGTCGCACACATTCGCTTCTTCGCCAAAGCCCGCATAATACCTCATTCCGCGAAAAATTTGCTGCATCGTTTTCGAGAGCGCCCGCACCAAATCTGCTTTTACAATAATACTAATCGGCTTAATATCTGTGCCTTCGCCAATCATATCCACCTGAACCATAACATCCAATCGCCCGTCGCGGTATTCCTGCAAAAGTCTCTGACGCTCTTCTTCCGGTACGTCTTGACCAATTCTGCCGGAACGAACTTCGGGGAAATGCGCTTGTACATACCCCAGCATAGCTTCCGCGTGTTTATTGCTCATAGCAATCACCAGCATTTGGTGCTGCCGGTCGGAAAGCCCTTCGCGCTCCAATTCACGACGCTTTTCGGTAAATCGTTCAAAAGCCGGGCGCAGAAGTGCGTCCAGATACACTTCGTGAAAACGAAGTTTTTTTCTCGCCAAAAACGCATCCACTTCAGCGCCGGAAGACGCTTCTTTACTGAGTTTATCTAAGGACAATTCAACAATTTCGCCGGTATCGGTATTTTTCAGTTTGACGGTGTAATCAATAATATGCACCGCCACGCGCTTCAAAATTCCTCCTTCGGCGTGCGCATCCCGCAAAAGCGTTTCGTGGAGCGGTGTGTAGAATTGTACGTGTTTGCCGTCACCGCCCAAGCGAGTTTCCGTCGGAACGCCGAAGAGTGATTTATTATCGGAGCGCATTGGCGTACCGGAAAGCGCTACGCTGCACACAAAAGGGAATTGGTTGATACTACCAGCCCACGAGCCATCTTCCGATAAATGATGCACTTCATCGAAGACAAACATACAAGCCGCACTTGCACAAAAGCGCTTCAGGGCTTCTTTTCCGCCTTTCCCGCTTGCGTATTGGTATGTGGTAATGATGATGTCGGTATGAAGATTTTTCAAAAACGTCCGCTCGGAATCAGCAATACAAAACGAAAAAGCCGAAGCGCCCAGATTACGAAAAACAGCAGCAAGTTCACGAGAATCAGCATATTGGTCGCGGAGATTACCACGCGGCACAAACACAACTAGTTTTTGGGCAATGTCCAGATGCCGCGCAATAACAAACGACGCAAGAGCAGTAATCGTTTTTCCATACCCCGGGACGAATACTCCCAAATGCGCCATAGAGCCTGTTTTTAAGGCATGAGCGAGTTTCTGCAAAAAGGCAACCTGCCCTGCACGCAAACGAAATCCCTCTCGGAGCGTAATGCCCGGCAGAGCATCATTGGTCGGAGATTGTTCCGCAAAAGGACGGTCAGAATGGGGCGCGGGGTGGCTGTGAAGAGACAATGTCGCAGAGGAAGGCTGCGCCAAAACTTCAGGGAATGATTGTTTGTTCATTTATGCTGCTGCTCGTTATGAAACGGGGAGCAAAGATAGGAAAAGTTTTGCAAAGGAGAAACGAGGATTTTCCACAAGTTTTGGACGTTCTTCAAACCTCGCGGCACTATTCATCCGCCAAAAAATATCGCTCGGCGAGTTCTTCTCCGATACCATCCAAAAAACGCGAGACCTTACCCAAGACCATTCCGCTTTCTCGGTCAAAAATGTTAATGGGATACGTGATGAAAAGGCGCTCTTTTGCTCGTGTACACGCCACGTAAAAGAGCCGCCGTTCTTCTTCCAACGATTCTTCGGACTCAAACGCCCTGACAGGCGGGAAACGCCCGTCCAGCGCCCAAAGCAGAAAAACAGCTCCCCATTCCAAGCCCTTCGCGGAATGTATCGTGGAGAGTGTGAGGAACTCCGTTTCGCTGCCCGTTGGGACAATATCTTCAACCGATTCGCTTGGCGGTTCGATTGCCATATCAGCCAGCAATGCAGGAACAGAGCGGTATCGCTCGGCAATACTGCCCATAGTCTCAATGTCTTTCAGACGCTTTTTGTAATCGTCATATTTTTTCTTCATCTGCGGACGGTAGTAATCAATAATTTGCCACACCTTTTCGCCCGGCGTAGCGGTGCTTTCGTCCAAACGAGCCAGCAGTGAAAACAGCATCGAAATTTGCTCATCGCCCCGCACAATTTCTTTGAGGTTTTGCCGTGTTTGCAGCGTAACAGCACCGCTCACCAAAGCCTCAATAACTTTATTTGCTGTGCGCGGTCCGACACCTTCCAAAAGCAGCAAAATTCTGTTCCATGAAACGGCATCTTTGGGATTCACCAAAACCCGCAAATGCGCTATTACGTCTTTGACATGCGCTGTTTCGATAAACTTAAATCCGCCAAATTTTTGATATGGAATGTTTGCACGGTTAAGTTCAATTTCCAGATCAAAAGAGTGAAAGCCGGAGCGCATCAGCACGGCAATTTCATCTAAGGGCAAGCCTGCTTCGCGGTATTCTAAAATTTGCTGAACGATAAATTGCGATTGTTGTTGTTCGTTTTCTGCTTGAATAATCGTCGGGAAAGCGCTTCCTGACTTGCGGGAATACAATTCTTTGTCGTAGCGATAGGTTGCTCGGCGGATGATTTCATTGGTTAAACTCAGTATAGGCTGCGTAGAGCGGTAATTTTCTTCCAATTTGATAACGCGACAATTCCGAAAAGCATCGGGAAAGCGCATGATATTTTCAAAATTCGCTCCACGAAAGGCGTAAATACTTTGTGCGTCGTCGCCGACCGCCATGACGTTTTCATGCAGCGCGGAAATTGTCAGCACAATGTCATGCTGAAGTGCATTGGTATCCTGATATTCGTCCACCATGACATAGCGATACTTTTGCTGGACATCCCGCTTCAATTCTTGGTTTGTGCGCATAAGCTCCAAAAAGACCACGAGCAAATCATCATAATCCATAAGATTATGCTTGCGCTTATACATCCCGTAGAGGTCGCATAAATGCTTAATATCCGGCACATCGTCCGTGAATTGAGGATATTCTTTTTTGACGACACTTTCAACCGTAATTTGACAATTTGCTGCTGTGCTAAAAATATCCAAGAGCGTGTTTTTGCGTGGGAAGCGGCGTTTTTTGTCTTTGCTTTTGGTAGATTCTACGAACTGCGACCGTAACAAATTCACCACATCTTCTGCATCGGATTGGTCGAGAACGCTGAAATTCCCATCGTAGCCGAAAGGAGCAAGCGATTTAGCAGCGCGGCGTAAATAGCCATGCGCAAAGGAATGGAATGTGCCGCCGGAAACCGCTTCACATCTACCATCCAACAAATGCGACGCACGGCGGAGCATTTCGGCTGCGGCTTTACGGGTAAAGGTCAAAAGCAAAATGGATTCCGGTGAAACGCGGTCTTCAATCAGTCGTGCCACGCGGTAGGTAAGCGTCCGCGTTTTGCCTGTTCCTGCGCCGGCAATTACCAACACTGCCCCTGTATCGTGCATGACTGCTTGAAGCTGTTCAGCATTAAGTTCGTCGGCATAGCGGATTTTGTAGGATTCAAGCGGTCTGGCGATATTCCCTTCTTGGTCGAGAGACGCTTTTTTCAGAATGAGTTTTTTCATTGGTGTGCTTTATACATACAAACAAAAGCAGTGGATACTCAGAAAACCCGGATTGGTCTCAAGGCAACGTTGAACCTTTCAAGGCAGCAATAGTGCGTTTTATCGCTTCTTGATTTGTTGTCGGTGTATAGTTAAAGTGTGATGCGAACTTACTTGAATCAAAAAAGTATTCGCGGTCGTATTGATACCGCATTTCGTACATTTCCTTCAAAATCGGAACAAATACTCCCAAAGTCCATAATCCCCAACTCGGAAGCACCTGCATCTTATTGGCGACATTCATTTCTTCAGCAAACATTGCCGCCCATTCTCGCCCCGTCGGAGCTTGATTACTGACGGGAAGATTCCAAATCTGATTAAACGCATCAGGCGAATTACCGAGAATGGCAGTACCTTTTGCCAAATCAACCGTGTAACCCGTACTATGTGGCACATCTGCATTACAAAACCATTGGGCAGCCTTGCCTTTGGCGTAATTGTCATAGACAAGGTTCATCAAAATACTTTGTGTTTTGATTTCACTAAAAAAATCGGGCGCACGAGCAATAATCGCCTGAATTTTCCCACGCTCGACCGCCTCTATAATTACTCTTTCGACTGCCGCTCGGACTTCCCCTTTCTTGCTTGTTGGGCTGATGGGTGAATCTTCGGTGATGTGTTTCACATTATCGCCGCCGATGGCATACACATTATCGAAAAAGACTAATTTCGCATTATGCTCGGAACAAGCCTTAATCACACGCTGAATAAGCGGCAGCCACTCTGCTTGCCAAGTCTTCGTGCTATAAGGAAAACCAATTGTCAAATAACAAACGGCACTTCCTTCCACAGCCGCAGAAATATCGTCGTCTTTGGACAAATCCGCAGAAAAGAGCGTATCAGTCGAATGGATGGGTTTTGGATTGCGGCTTACAAGCCGAATATCGGTTGTAAACGTTGTCAGTGCTTTTGCCAATTCGACTCCAATTGCTCCGCCCGCACCAAGAATTGTTTGCATGATTACCACCCAAGAAAAAAGAGAGTATGTTGAATTTCCATTAATATCAAGCCATGGGCGACGAAGAGCATCTTCGTGTTACACTTTTTCACTGTTTGCTCGACACAACGCACAAAAATTCATACTCTCTGTCGAGCTTTATCGGTCATCCTGTCATTGTTCTACGATATCGTAGCAACACCATTAGTACCATTGACGAAGTAATTGATTTCCGTTGCTTTCCCGTCGCGGACACGAACACAGCGTAAATCACTCGGAAATACTTGCGGCTTAATAACGGATTTGCCAAGAAGCATTCGGACACATTCTTGCGCCCCTTCTACAATAGACGGATGCGGGTGGATGAGTTCTGACAGTTCCTCAATACCTTTGTTCATATAAATAAGCAATGCTGCGGCTTGAATAGCGCTAGAGGACTGCTCTCCCACAATACGCATTCCCAAAAGCCGCATTTCATCATCATCGCTGACAAGGATTTTATACAATCCGCGCATACTCCGCATTGCCAAAGCGCGGTTGATATATTGATAGGCAAATGTTGCGACCCGATAGGGAATATTTTTTGCCGTGAGCGTCTGCTCGTTCATCCCAACTCCGGAAACTTCAGGAATAAGGAACATAATCGTTGAGATATTGTCGTAAGTAAGGTGTTTGTCTTTATCACCAAACATCGTTTCTATCACGTGCCGCCCTTCAACTTCACCAACATTCACCAGCATAATATCAGCAGTCAAATCGCCAACAGCAAAGATATTCGGGATATTCGTCCGTCCATCAGCATCCACATTAAAATTACCGCCATCAGTCATCGAAAGCCCGATTTCACGCGCTCCCAAGCCTTCGACCGCCGGAACGCGCCCAATTGAAATCAGTGCCTTTTCAACGTTATGCGTTTCTACGCGCCCATCTTTGAATTTGAGCGTGTAATTTACCCTTCCGTCATCGTCAATGGTCATGCTTTCTAGCGAAGCGTTTCGGTGAATCGTGATGCCGTTAGCAATAAAGTTTTCCGTTACCATGTCGGAAATATCTTTATCCTCGAAAGGCAAGATATGGTCTGCTTTATCAATTAAACGAACATTTGTTTTGCCGAAGTTCGAGAAAATTGAGGCAAACTCGCATCCAATCACGCCCGCACCAAGAATAACAAGGCTGTCAGGAAATTTTTTCCAATTACCGATGCCGTCACTCGTGACGATACTTTCTTCGTCAATGTTCACATTCGGGAGTTTGCGCGGCGTGCTTCCTGCTGCCAGAACAATATATTCCGCACGAATAATTTCTTTGCCTTTTGGTGTTGTTACTTCGATTTCATTCGCCGAGACCAAGCGTCCGAAACCGTGAATAAAACGGAAGCGTTCAGGACAGATGCGCTCTGCAAGTTCATCAACCTGCTTGGCTAGCTGCTCGTGACGCTCTTGGACGGCACGATTAGCAACTTTAATAATTTGCGGGAAATCTAGTTTGAAATCAAAAACCGTGTACCCACGCTCGGTAATGCGCAAACGGCGTACATCACGCGAAAGCTCCCAGAGTGTCTTGGAAGAAAGCGCTCCATTATAAATCGCAGCGCCACCTAATTTGTCTTTTTCAATCAAAATAACGCGCTTTCCGAAATCCAGCGCCCGCATAGCGGCTGCGTATCCTGATGGTCCGCCGCCAATAACGCATACATCACAGCTTTGCATAGTGCTTTCCTGAACATTGATAAAGGATTTTTTTATGTTTTCTACACCACTGTCAAAGTGGTATAATATCGAACCGTTTGACTTCTTTATGCACGGACAAAGGTCTATTCCTCATTGCGAGAAGAAAAAATACTGCTCCACCGCGCAAACAAACTTGATTTGGGTTGGTCTTCCTGCTCACCCGCTCCTTCTTTTGAAGAGATGGGGTTCGCTGTTGGTGCTATAGCTTCTGCACGTTGTGACGCAGATACCGGTGCCGATTGAATCGTATTGGCAATGGCTGATTCGTGTGTAGATGCTCCCTCCCGATGTACAGGCGAACTCTGAACTGAGCTTTCGTTCTGCGTCTCTGCCTCTCTACGGGATGATTCAGGTGGTGTTTCCGCCGGAATCATCACGTACTCAGCATCGTGAATTTCTGCCTGCACGTGCGAGGCTTGAAATGACGCTTGGAGCATCGGAGAAGAATTACCGTCGTCATCTGGCACATCCGTCGGTCGCGCTGTTTCATTATACCCGGCAGTCTCATTTGAAATTGATGTTGTACCTTCCGGAGCCTGAAACTCTTGCATCATTGCCGCTAATCCTGCCAATTCTGTGCCAAATGTTTGAGGCAGCTCATCGGTATTCATTTGAAGGGATTGTCCAAACGCGGCAGAATGTTGTGTTTGCTCTTCATATTCACGCTCTGCAGCAGCAAGTTCTACATGGAAAGCGTTATCTTCGTCGGTAGCGGCACTATCAATTTTAGAGCTATTAGTATCGTCAAAATGCGCGTGGTCAGAATTGATGTGGGCGGTAGGAGGCAGTGACGAAGTAGCAGTTGTGGTTTCGGAGTGCTGAGTTGTAGCAAATTCTTCGGTCATGGGCGTATTACTTGGCTCGAATATCGGCTCGGCAGAAAGAGAAGAATCTTGAACGGGAGTGAGCTTTGGCTTACGCTTTGCCGTACCAATGGCAAGTTCACCGATAGTGTCGTCTGCTTTGATAATCGGTTCGTCGTCAAAGGTTATCGGTAATGTTACGGGGTCATTGTGAAGAGAGGTGGGAAGCGGTGTTTCGTGTTCGAGTTTATTGACAATATCGTTCAACAAATGAAGAAATTCTCGTTGTCCGATGTATCGCAACGACCGAGTTTTCATCATTTCTTCTAATTCCTGTGCAATTCGATAAATACCTTTGTCATCTAAAAAAATGATAATTGCCGGCATAGGAACTTTTCCGCGATATTGCTGCAAAGCGCGATCAGTGGCGTGAATTTCATCGAACATCTCGAAAATCGGCGACAGCAAATCCGTAAATTCTTCGGGAGAATAATCCAAAATGACATCATTATCCACACCTTGCAATGTGCGGTCGAATTCAACGACAGACACAAGCGACACTTGGCGAACAGGTTGTTTTGTTGGGACTTCGCTTTGTTTTGCGGCGATCCATTTGCGAAAACCATCAAGCAAATAATCATACTCCAAAAAATAATCCATGCGGAGCATAACTTCGCTTAAGGTTTTCGTTGGCTCACCGCGATAAACGAACCATTTTAACGTTGTGCGCGGACGTAAAATGTAATTAAAACGTGTTTTGACGGCAAGGTCAATAGCGGATGTCAGGTCTTGATGGTCGAACCGTGCGGCTTCCATGCGGCATCGGTCAGCCTCCACAGTATGTAGGGCAAGTTGTTCATGAGCATAGTCAAAACGCGGATTAGCAGCACGTTGTAATTGTTCTTCAAATATCCACCATTGTACTTCGGCACCAAAAAAGTTTCGATAAAACACGGGAATATCGGCACGTTCACGAATTTCTTGCCAATAAACGAATTGCTGTGCCGCCGCCAAGCGTCCGGTCAATAATTCTTTCGCTCGCTGTATCTCGCGTTCAAACATAATTGCTCAAAAAGGGTTCTGCTCAAGTATTTGCTCATTGTGGGCTGAAGGACGATTCACTTTCAACAAAAACATGAGAAATAAGGATTCTTTATCACTATATCACACATAGTTATCGAAGTTATTCCGTACAAAGGTCGGGCTTACTATTAGGCTATTCGCTTCACATTTTCATAATTTATGCTACAACGTAAGACTCCCAACACCGCCTTAAAGAGCAGGTGTTGAGAGCCTCACATATTTTGAATGACCGGATTTCGATGACCAAATACAATGCAACTATACGGCTTAATGCGCAGCTACTGTCGCTTGTCCGTTAGTTGTTGCGCCGCGAAAACCAAGTGCATTACCAACTTCGTCAAATGCTTCAATAATGCGGTCGAGATGTACTTTCTCGTGCGAAGCCATGTAGCTCGTGCGCATCATACTCATATTCGGCGGTACGCCGGGCGGCACAAAGGCATTCACGAAAACATCGCGGTTGTAGAGTTGTCTCCAGTACATGAGCGCATTTTCCAGCGAACCCACAATCACGGGAACAATCCCCGTTTGCGCATCAAGCACATGGAAACCTTTTTCTTTTAAGCCTTTACGAGCATACGCAGCATTTGCGACAAGTTTATCCATCAATTCGGGCTGTTCTTCCAAAATGGTCAATGCTTCCAACGCAGCAGCACACGAAGCGGGAGTCGGGCTTGCACTGAAAATAAGCGCCGGGGAATTGTGTTTGAGATAGTTAATTACGCGCTCCGGTCCGCCAATAAAACCGCCCAAGGAGGCAAAGGTCTTGGAAAATGTTCCCATCGTCATATCCACTTCAAGACCGAAATGGCTTGCCGTACCGCGTCCGCCCTTGCCAATAACCCCCGTAGAGTGCGCATCATCCACTAAGACGCGAGCATCATATTTTTTTGCTACTTTGACTAATTCAGGAAGATTCACAATTGAACCTGTTACCGAGAACACGCCGTCGGTTACGATAAGTTTTCCGGCAGAATCGGGAATTTTTGAGAGAACGCGCTCTAAATCAACCATATCGTTGTGCTTATAGCGTACAAACTCAGCCGTTGCGCCCTTTGCAAGCAAAGCACCATTGATAATACAAGCATGGTTTTCTTTGTCGGAGATAACATAATCGCCGCGCTGAACCAAGCCCGAAATAGCTCCGAGAGCAGTTTGATAGCCTGTGCTGTAAAGTAATACCGATTCATATCCCAAAAATTTTGCTAAGCGTGCTTCCAATTCATTATGGAGGTCAATCGTTCCGGTCAAATACCGTGAACCGGAGCAGCTTGTACCGTATTTATCAATAGCACGTTTTGCTGCTTCACGGACACGCGGATGCCCGGTTAAGCCCAAATAATTATTGGAACCAGCCATCACGACTTTACGACCTTCCATCATCACCACCGGACCTTCATTTTCCTGAACAGCCCGAAAATACGGATACATATCCAATGCTTTCACCTCGTCAGCACGAGTAAACTCTAAACATTTTTGAAACAAATCCACAAGAATGCTCCTTGAAAAAAGCCGATTACCAGCTTCAATGAAATAAAAATTGTTGTTGTCGGCGTAATAGTTGATATATCAATGATCAACTGCGGATATTTAATATACAATTTGTCTTGGACATGAGGAAATACCGAAACACATTCTGTGAAAATTCTTACCAAGAATCGGCAAACTATCACTGTTTTCCGGCAATTGCTACGCGGAACATTTCTATACACTTACGGTCTTGCATCGTTACATACACCGTTTTCCCGTCCTTGCCACCGAAGGTGAGATTACTGCAATCCTTTCCTTTCAAGAGAATCTCTCGAAGCATTTTGCCCTGCGGAGAAAAAACGGCAATAACGCCTTTTCCATAGCGCGTAACATAGAGATTTCCGGCGTTATCGCACTTCATGCCGTCCAAGCCAAAGTCTGAGAAGGAAGCAAATAGGCGCTTTTGAGCGATATTGCCCTTCGCATCCAGAGAATATGCCCAGATGCGGCGTTGCAGGCTTTCATTCACATAGAGTAATTTTTCATCGGGGCTGCATGCAATCCCATTGGTTGTTCCCATTGCACTATCCAGCATGACCGTCCGACCGCTTATTCCTAAACTATCCGGGTCAATACGCCAGAGCTTTCCCGTTGAATCTTTCCAATTCGGGTCGGAAGCGAAAAGAATGCCGCGCGAGGTGATACACAGGTCATTTGGTTGGTTAAAGCGCTCTGAATGAACATACTCACGGATTTCTTTGCGGCACGTGTCCAAAACCAAGATATTATGAGCCTTGTAATCGGCAATATAGATTTCGCCATGCTTGCCTAGCCTCAAGCTATTCCCAATGCTACCTTTCGGTAGGGTTACATAACGCTCTACGACTGCTTTGCCTGTGCCTTTCAAGTTTTCAGTTTTGACAAGCCCGATTGTACCATCCTGCTCAACATTCACGACAAAAAGCCGCCCACGAGCGTCCACAACAGGACCTTCGCAATTGCGGGTGAACACTTGTTCTGCCGTTACATCAACTGATTTGTAATTCTGACTACAAAGTACCGTTGCCGAATAGAATAGAACAACAGAAACAAGGAAATGTGAGTATTTGCAAGACATAGTTCAAAGAGAGGAAATATTTCACAAAATACTTTTACAGGTGATTTTACAGAATTTTCAGGCTGTTGTCTCCACAGCATACTTTCGCGCCAGCACTAATGTTTGCGAAGACGGTGCAATTTCTGTCTCATGTAGCCGCAAAAGTGCTTGAAGAGACGTTTCGTCGTCAATATCCACCCAAACAGGCAGTGCGTGAACAAAAGAGTAATGTTTGGAGAGCGCTTGAAATGTACGCTCGTACACGGTGTCGTTACTGTAGTCAGCGCCAAAGAAGAACGCCTCTCGAACTTCCGACAAGCCTAAACAATAAAACCCGCCATCGTCCGCACGCCCGATAACTGCTTGCTGTGCGGCAATATGCTCTTCTGCTTCGGCAAAAATTGTTTGCGGCAGTGTCGGACTGTCCGTTCCGATAATCAGCGCCGGCAATAAACCACGTCTTTTTGCCATTTGAAACGCAATCAGCATCTGTTCGCCGAGCGTTGAACCTTCCTGCGGCAGAACTTGCAAGCGCTCATCGGTCAAGTTCCGCTTTTCTAGCCACAATCCAAGTTCTGATGCGCTTTCCGGCGGATAAGCAAACAAGAGTATTTGCTGTGCAGAACCGGATTTCAAACGCCGGAGAACATTCCGCACCGTGTCTTCAAGCATCGCTTCGTACAAATTGAGCGTTTTTTCATCGCCTAATGTTGCTGCCAAACGAGTTTTAACGCGCCCCAGCAAGGGTGTACGTGCAAAGACAAGATATGTACAAGGCAGGCTCATTAAGGCTTGTTTTTGTTGGAAAGATGACGATGCAAGCGCTTGATAGACAATATCTCGCGGAGAATTTGCCACGAATGACGAAAGCTCACCGTTGTACGCTCATCATTATACCATTCGACAGGAATTTCTTCTATGGTCAAACCTAGTTTCGATGCGATGTACAGGGCTTCTAAATCAAACATCCACCCATTCAACTGTGCGCGAGAGAATACTTGCTTTGCCGCTTCAGACCGAAAGCCCTTAAAACCGCACTGCGTATCGGTTATTCCCGAAATAAATGCCGCTTGAACAATCACATTAACCATTTTTCCAAGTTTCTCCCGATACCAAGGCTGATGCTTTTTGACGAGTGAAGTATCAATCCCACGACTGCCTATACAAACATCTATGCCGGATTGCAAACGTTCCAAAACCCGCGCTGTTTCGTGAATAGGGGTTGAAAAATCAGCATCGGAAAATATACGAAACTCGCCTTCAGCTTCCAGCATACCCCGCCGCACCGCAGCACCTTTGCCCATATTGCGTGGCTGTTCCAAAACCTTGATACGAGGGTCTTTTTGCGCAATATCACCAGCAACACGGCTTGTGCTATCTTTCGAGCCATCGTTTACCACAAGAATTTCTACCGAATAAGGCTGAGAATCGAAGTATTGAAGCGCTTTTTGAAGCGAGGGTGCTAAACGCTGCGCTTCGTTGTAAGCAGGAATAATAAACGACAAATACGGCATAGAAGAAAGCAAAAATTATGACAAAGCCGCCCGTAATTGGCGCTGTTCCATCTGCTCAAAAGCATTGACAAATTCTTCCGGCACAGCCATAGGGCGCTTAGTCGCTGGGTCGAGGATAACGAGTTTCCCCGTGCCATCTGCGACGAGTGTTTCGGTATCCGCAAGAAACATCGCACACTGCATCAGATACGAGGTTTTACCAATGTCTCTCACCGCTAAACCAATGTCTAACGTCGAGGGAAAACGAACTTCACGGCGAAAATTCATCGTGCAATGTACTATTACCTGCCATGCAGACTTTCCCGTTAATGAATCGTGATTACTCGTCTCAAGGATATAGCGCGTCCGAGCCGCCTCGAAATAGGAAAAATATGCGACGTTATTGACGTGTCCGTAGGCATCAATTTCACTCCAACGTACATCAAGTCTTGTCCAATGCTGAAAATCTTGGCGTTTGGGAAGGTGCATCATAGCAGAATGTGAATCAAAAAATCCTTTGGAGTAAATCTCGGTAAAAAACTTGTTCGTGATTATTGTGCCCGTCGCTTCCAAAAATAGAATACGGGAATACCGGACAGCACAATAAACAAGCCCGGATAAGTGAATTTCGGCTTAAAGATAAGCAAATTCACGCAAATCGCTAATGCCGCAAGAATATACAAGGCGGGAAGAACCGGATAACCAAAGGCTTTGTACGGGCGCTCTACATGAGGACGTTTCATGCGCAAAATGAAAATACCGCCGATGGTCAAAACATAGAAAATGAGAATCGCAAAGACCACATAATCCAGCAAATCGCCGTAGCTGCCCGACAAACAGAGCAAACTTGCCCAAAGAGCCTGAATAATCAACGCATACCCCGGAACATCATTGCGATTAAGCGCTCCGGCACGTTTGAAGAACAAGCCGTCTTTGCTCATTGCATAAAACACCCGCGCACCTGATAAAATCAAGCCGTTATTACAGCCAAACGTAGAAATCATAATCAAAATTGCCATCACCGTCGCTGCACCCGATCCCCACACAACCGACGCAACAGCAGTACCAACGCGGTCTTCTGTTGCAAATTGAATACCGCGCTGAATCACGGTTTGACCGTTTGGATCGCCCACAAGCGGTAATGTTACAAGGTAGGCAAGATTTGAGAGAAGATAAATCACCGTTACCAAACACGTTCCCAAAAACAAACTGAGCGGAATTGTTCGTTTTGGATTCACGACCTCTCCGGCAGCAAAGGTAATCGAATTCCACGCATCGCTGGAAAAAATAGAACCAACCATCGCTACTCCAAATGCCGCCAAAAGCCATGTTCCCGAAAGCGGCTGCACACCAACGGAGCCATTTTCAAGATGCGTCCATGAATGTTTCCAAAGATTGCTGAGGTTGCTTACAAGGGCTTCATCATTCACACCGAGCGTCAAACCTGCGAATATCAATCCGGCAATACCCAAAATTTTGGCAACAGTAAAAACGTCCTGCACAATTTTCCCACCTTTTACCCCACGAGAATTCAGGTATGTCAGAACGACGATACTACCGATAGCGAATATCTGTGCCGCAGAAATCTTGAAATTCCCCACACTGAGTAAAATATTATCCGTTCCGAGCCAGGGCAGTAAAACCGCCGTAAACTTTGCAAATGCGACAGCAACAGCAGCTATCATGCCGGTTTGAATAACTAAAAACAGTGTCCATCCGTACAAAAAGCCCATAAGCGGACTATATGCTTCGCGCAAATACACGTACTGACCGCCTGCTTCCGGCATCATTCCGGCGAGTTCACCATAACTAAGTGCGGCTATCAGCGTTAGTAACCCCGTCGCCAGCCACACCGCCATAAGCATAACCGGAGAACCAACAGTGCGAGCAATGTCCGCACTGACAATAAAAATGCCCGAACCAACCATAGAACCAACCACAATCAAAGTGGAAGAAACTACGCCTAATTCGCGGCGGAAATTGTGTTCTGAAGCGTTTTCTGAAGGGCTTTGCAAAGCGTCGTTTTGTGTCATTGTTCAACAAAATAATTTGTCTGATGTTAGCTTGATAGACTTACTTGATACACTTCACTTGATACACTATTAGACTGTTTAGTTAATTTTCACAGTTTGATATTGTCGTTGAAACTTCTCTCTGG